>OFFG01000140.1_pt1 | contig 70723 bp, 93 predicted proteins | sample 1521331 | NCBI WGS metagenome assembly OFFG01 (sample SAMEA3504129, study PRJEB24116) | mouse gut metagenome | biome: mouse gut; feature: mouse-associated habitat; material: faeces | place: Denmark | collected 2011 | reverse complement strand
CCGAGCGAAACGGAGAACACGCCCGAAAAAACAGGTGTTATTGCCGAGCAGGTTTTGGACGGCAATGACGGAGAAATTCATTATAGTTATTACTTGCCGGAGGATTACGACGAAAGCAAAACCTATCCGCTGGTAATGACAATGCCGGGTTACAATATGATGTGGTTTGATGAGGATTCATCGGGCAGTAATCTGGAATGGAACGGTTTTCGGGTATGGACAGAACTTCCCGAAGATATGATTGTAGTTTCCGCCCAACTTACCGACTGGCACGAAACATCTGCACGGCAGGCGGTTGAGTTGACCGAATACTTTATCGAAAATTTTTCAGTTGATCGGGCAAGAATTTATGCTACCGGATATTCGGCAGGCGGTGAAACAATGTCACAAGCGGTATCAATGCGCCCTGATTTGTATGCGGCATATCTGCACGGAGCTTCGCAATGGGACGGTACTTATGAGGAAATAGCACAGAACGATGTTGCCGTATATATCTTTATGGCTGAAAACGACGAGTATTACGGCTCTGAAAAGGCACGCTCTGCCTATGACAGCTTGCAAGCAGCCTACCGTGAAAAGGGATATACAGACGAGCAAATCAGCGAATTGCTGGCTCTTGAAATCCCCGACAACGAGTACTTTAACAGCCGTGGCATTTACAACTACCACGGCGGCGGCAATATCGTGTTTGATGATGAAACCATTTTGAGTTGGATTCTTTCAAAAAGCAAAACATAAGAAATTCAATAAAGCACAATGTGTTTGCCTATTGTAAAACGGCGACCGTCGCCATTTTAGAAAAAGAGTTTTCCGTAGAATACAGGAATAGGAAAAGCGGGAGTGAATTTGCGAATTTACTCCCGCTAATTTTATCTTTCCTGTTCGTGTTTCCTTGCCGTCTTTTTATACCCGTTTTTGTGCGTCTGCTTTTTCTTCAAATGCTCACGAACGGATTGTACCTCTGTTTTTTCTTCCAATAATTCAGATACATCACGTTTGCTGTCAAACAGGATAAGCGGATCAAATTTTTCTCCGTATGCCGCTTTAATCTTGGAAGTGGCAGCTTGAATTTTATCTGATTGCAGGGCAGCCCGTTGTTCTAAGAGTTCTGCCGAATCCACATTTTTTGCCTGCGCCCTTAATTCTGAGAACTGCTTTAAGGCATCCTCCAACTCAGCAACATATTTTTCTTCCTGTTTTGTCAGCCGTTTCAAATTTTCCTCCATAGCCGCAACACTCTTTTTGACTTCGGCGATTCCAGTATCCTCACTACAATCAAATGAACTGAGGAGCATCGTCTTTTCGTATTTCAGTTCTTCCAAGTCTTCTGTCAGTTCGGCAATCTGTTTTGCCAAATCATTATGAGCAACAAACTGATAAAATGGTGTCGCTTTCTTTTCTGCAAGCAGCGTTTTCCGTTCTTTAGTCTTATTTTTAATCTGCTGTACCAGTAAGGCATATCGCTCCAGATCGGGCTTCAACACATTCAGCCTTTCCGATAATTTGTGTTTTCCAAAACCGGCATAGCGAATCTGATAGCGGAAAATAACCATGTTCGCCCGTGAGGACTCCATTGCTTCTGCAAGAGCAGGAACAGATGCTTTAACTGCCTGCATCAGCTTCTTGACCGTTGCTTTCAGCTCACGGAGCAACGCATTGTCTGCCTTAATCTGACGATTCAACTCACAGCGGTCAGAAACAATACCCTTTTTCTCCAATGCTCTTGCAACCACACCCTCGTGAATAGTAGGCTGTTCATCAAGTCCCCGTTCTGCATGGCTGCGGTGGTCGATGTGTTCGTCGTGTCCGTATTGCTCCAAATGGCGGTTCGTCACATCAGCCCACGCCGCTCTCCATAAAACAAGTTGTTCTTCACTGTTCCAACGCTCGGCTATGGGATTTTGTCTGCCGTATTTCGTGCTTTTGGGGTATTTCGATACCCGTTCATAGCCTTTTTCTTCAGCAGCAGAAGCAGTCATATACACCTTTTTCTTTCCTACCTTATACTGGTATTGCTTTTCCCATCCCTCTGTCTGTGCTGCCTTAAACTCATCCGCAGTAAAGCCTTGTTCCTCTCCATTTTTCACACAGAGATATTCTTTCTGCGTCTTATATTGCCAGTTCCCTTTTTCATCTAACGGGCGCACTGTCAGCATGATATGAGCATGAGGATTGTGACCGGGAGGGTATGGATCAAAAATCAATAATCATCTCATAGGTGAACACCCGCTTTGGATTTCGAATCAGCAATGCCAGTATATCAAACTCCTTAGCTGTCAGATTGACAGTCTGATCCTGAACCCGTACAAGCCTTTGCTCCAGGCATACGTACAGGTTGCCCTCCTGAAATTCAGTTAATGATGGATTGTTGCTACGAAGGTATGAAGGAAAACGTGGAACACAGTTTCCCTCATATTCCCGGACAAATTCAGTCAGTTCTTTTTTTCTTCCAGCATTAAGAACCGCAAATAACTTCTCACCAATCTGTCTGCCGGATTCGGATATATCTAATACAACTAATTTCCCATGTTACCCCCCTCCTGTTCATTCTGAATATTTCGTTGCTTACCCTCTAATTTCCTGCGACCTGCAAGTCACCTTTCTTCAATCGAAAGATAACATCTGCCTGCTTTGCAAGCTCATTGGAGTGCGTGACGATAACCACGCATTTATTCATCTGATGGGCACATTCTTTCAAAATTGCCGTGATTTCTGCTGCTGTATCTTCATCAAGGTTGCCTGTCGGCTCATCGGCAAGGATGACCTTTGCATCAGAAGCTAACGCACGGGCAATCGCTACACGCTGTTGCTGACCGCCAGAAAGTTTCAGAACATTTCGTTTGCTTTCTTCTTCGGTCAGTCCCACCCGCTCTAAAATAGGCTGTGGCGGCAGTTTAGAAGTCAGAGCCACATTCTCTTTTGGTGTAAGATAATCAATCAGATTGTAGCTCTGGAAGATAAAGGCTACATTGTTTTTGCGGTGCGTGGCAAGACCTACGGTATCAATGTCTTGCCCTTCAAAAAGGATTTGCCCCTCAAGCGGACTGTCTAATCCACCAAGCAGGGAAAGCAGCGTTGTCTTTCCGCAGCCACTCGGTCCAAGTATGGCGTACATTTTCCCTGCGTCCAATTCAGCACTCACGCCTTTTAACACATTTCGCTTGTTATCATAGGAGTAGCGAACTCCTTTTATCTCCATAATATTCATCGCTTTCTACCTCCTTAGCTCATCTTTGAAAGAATATCTCTCGGCTTCAAACGGAACACCGTCCACGATGCAAGCACTACTGCAATCGCAATAATGGCAATACCGATAAGATACACAGGCAATAGATACGCCGCTGAAATTTCAACATGAAGCGTTGCTGCACCTGTTGTTACTCTGGAAACCAAAAATTCACTTGCTTTTCCTGCAATCAGACTGCCGAAGAAAACAGAAGTTGCAAATGCGACAATCGCAACGGTCACAGTTTCCACAAAGAATTGCCCGATAATGCTCGTCTTGCTCTTACCAATAGACAGGTAAACGCCAATCTCTTTTTTACGCCCTCTAATCCAAAGAGTTAAAAGAAGTGTCAGCACAAGAGAGCTTACAACTACGATAATCACGATGATAGTGTTTACCAAGCTCTGCAAGGTTTCAAGCGGTGCTTGTACGACCTCATATTCATCGGTATCAATGCTCAGTTTCAAGGATTTTCCACGAAACTCTGGCAAGTCCTTTACTTTATCATAGACATTCTGGATGCTTACAGGGTCTTCCACATAAATATCAATCTGTGTATAACCGTCTATCTTACGACCAAAGTTTTCAAACATCGTCGTGTAGTCCACATAGCCGCAGTTTGCGGGTATATCCGATACAGAAAAACCGCCGTTCCCAGAAGTACCCTCCGTACCGTCAAAAATACCAATAATTTTAAGCTCCACATTACTGTCGGAGTCCAGACAGTACATTGTCATCACATCACCCACAGACAGCTTATTGTAATCCGCAAGCTCTTTTGAAATCATCACGACATACTTATCTTCGGGGGTGATGTGTCTGCCGTCCACAAGGCTGTACTTTCCGCTTTCAAAATCAGAGCTTTTTTCAGAGGAAAGAGCTGCCGTATAAGCAGACGACTCTCCATAAGGAGTGTAGCTCAAATTAAACGCCGCAGGTAAATATTCAAAGTCCACACCTGCTCCCCAAAATCCTCTCGGATTGTCAGAGTTATAATCTACAACGCCGTCCACCTTTGAAATGGCATCTAAAATCTCTGGGGTAATGTAATCGCCATTATAGGTATAGGTCATACCGTATCCGTCTTGGCTCGAATCGTATTGGTTGGTAGGGGCAATTTCCAAAAATAATTTACCGCCGATAGCTGTCTGCACATCCGCAGTCGCACCCTCGGATGCATCACGGATTGCCAGACCTGTCAAAAAAAAGGTCGAAATAATCGCCAATACCAAGAACAAAATCAATGTCTTTGCTTTCTGCCGAAAGCAGTAAAGAAAAGCTCTCTTTACAAAATTCATTACGCATATCCTCCTTAGCTCATTTTTGTCAGTATCTCTCTTGGTTTCAGCTTCAAGATAGAAGCCGATGAAAGTAGTACAGAAAGCACAACTACGATAAGCTGGCATCCATATATCATCAGAGTTTTTCCAATACCCAGAGTGAGATAACTGTCGATATTTACTGCATCGCTTATTCCGCTTTGCAATACCGCACTGCTTATAAGATTAGGCTGAAAATCTGCAAGCAGATAATTACCTAAGTTATGGCTTATTTTAAAGCTCACAGCATAAGAGAACAGAAAGGCGGCGGCAGCGACAAACAGTACCTCTAACAGAAATTGCTTTATGATTTCCCCCTTTGGGATACCTGCTCCTAAAAGGATGCCTGCTTCTGGTATGCGACCTCTGATACGCAAAGTTAAAATCAAAGTCAAAATAGCGGCACTCACTATGGAAACACACGCCAACAGGATTTTTATTAAATCCCCTAAAGAAGCAAGACTATCGGCAATTTTAGAATACTGAAAATCGTTAGTGCGGATAAAATGTGTTTTCCAATCAATTTCCTCTATCTGCTGCACCTTAGATACAATCTCATCCAGTGTCTTAGGGTCGGTCACATAAAAACCAACCTCGCCTGTATAAACAGACGGCTCGCTTGCGGCAAGCTGTGTCAAAACATCAATACTTGCGTAAATACGATTTTCTTGTCTGCCTGCGGTTGCTGTTACATTCGCATCAGCTTCCAGAATATCGTATATTCCTACAATCGTTACAACTGTCTCTTTTCTTTCCCCAGACCACACATCAATGTACTCGCCGTCAGCTTCTCCAAGCTCGGACGATGACAAGACAATCTTATCTCCAACAGACAAGCCATTCGCAGCAGCCACATCAGAGCTTATCAAAATGGCATTTGTATCTGCTTCCGTAATATGTCTGCCTGTGGAAAGAGTTAGTACCTCGTCTACAAAATCTGTTTCCAATGCAGAGTAGCAAAGTGCTGTAACTGCTCCCATATTGTTATCCTCAGTGTGTTTCTCTCCGTGGATAAAAGTAATGGGATTGCCTTGAGCAAGTTGTTCGCCCTTGGCATATCCATAATTGATAGGATTGTGGTATGCAATATCGCCACAACTTTGTATCTGCTTTATCTCATTATCAGTAATACGGATATGGTTTTCCGTAACTGTCATTTCGCCGTTTTCATCTGATACGACGCCTGTACTTGCCCTTAGATAAAAGGCAGCTCCTAAAGCTCCTCGAATGTCGCTCGCTAATTTCTCGGATGCGGTAAGAAGCGTAAAACAGGAAATGAGAAAGGTCGAAACGACCATTATGAGCAGAAAGATACTGATGGCATTTCCTTTTTTGCGGAGCAGATACAGACCTGCCCGCTTTTTATAATCCATTTAGGCAACATCTCCTTTCTGCTGACAATCATATCTTTTTTTGATTAGTTTTTGGTTAGCATTTGATATGCGTTTCATTCGTTTTTAGAGATGCAAAGGAGCCGCCAGATAACTGACGGCTTCTTTAGAAGATGGTTTTAGTTCAGTTTTAGATAGAACGCAACGCCTTTGTCGGTATTCGTGATTTGGTATCCCATTTGGTGCAGGTCAAGGATAGTCTTTACAATGTATAATCCCAGACCGCTTCCGCCTGTGGCTTTGCTTCGGGATTTGTCCGCCCTGTAAAACGGCGTAAACATATTTTCCAAGTTATCCTCATCCAAAAATACGCCTGTGTTTTCCACAGCCAGAATGTGCATATCCCTGTCAAAATCCGCATAAATCTTAGCTCCATCCTTTGAGTGGCGGATGGCGTTGCCAATGATGTTGGATAATGCCTTACGAAACAGATTGCGATTGACTGACACACTTATATCTTCGGAGATATTCTGAAAAATAGCAATGTCTTTTTCAGTCGCCAAGGGCTGCAACTCCGTAACTACTTTACTTACCATATCAGCTAAAGAAAGTGTTTCCAAAGAGCTGCCGATGTTCATTGTTTCCATTTTGGTAATAGATAGTATCTCTTTCACTAAGTATTCGATGTCCTCGGCGGATTTTAGTGCCTGCGGCAGATATTTGTCGTGGTTCTGGTAATCTCCAAAACCTAATATCATATTCTCAAGCTGACCTTTCAGAATAGTCAACGGTGTTTTCAGCTCGTGGGAAACAGCCGCAAAGAAATTCCTGTGCTGTTCCTCAAGCATCTTAAACTTCTTGACATCTTTGGTTAGCTGCTGATTTGCTGTTTCCAGTTCTTCCATTGTACTTTGCAGTCTTGCCGCCATTGTATTCAGACTGGAAGAAAGCACACCGATTTCGTCCTTACGGTCTGTATCACATCTCCAAGTCATATCAAGTTCGGTCATCCGCTTGGAAATCTGACTGATTTTTGCAATCGGTGCAACAATCACTCGGCTGCAAATGAAAGCACTTAGGGCAGAGAGAAGCAGAATAACCGTCAATACCAACGGAATAAAACGGAGCAGCAGACTGAACAGTTCGCTTGCCGTTTTGGATAGAGAGATAACAGAAAGCGTATAGCTTGCTTTATCTTCTGCAAAGGTCACATCAGTTGTATAGGTCTGTGCTGTTGACAGGTCGTCGCCAATGTTGTCAAAATCTCCGAAAGTAACGCTGTTCTTTTCATTTCCTAACATCGCCACGGCATTGTTTTCAATACAGAAATTTGTAATCAGAGTTGTTCCGTCCTCATAGTTTTTGTTTTCCAGAGCAGAGAACAACGCTCCCGCATTGGTTTCAAATTGTTTGCTGCCTGTGAGCTGATAACTTTGTGGCACGAATATAAGGACAATGCCGTATATCAAAATGCTACACAAGGTCAATGCGGTAAAGACCCACAGGAACACTTTTGCACTTAGTGAGTTACTGATTTTCTTTCGCAATTTTGTATCCCACCCCTCTGACAGTTTCTATGTAATCCACGCCTAACTTTTTTCGCAAATTCATAATGTGGAAGTTGACACTTTTTTCCTCGCCGATAAATTCATATCCCCACACAAGGTTGAGCAGCTCATCTCTTGTGAATACTCGTCCTTGATTTTTAAGGAACAAGAGTAAAATATCAAACTCGGATTGCGTAAGAATGACCTCTGCACCTGCTACAAGAACTTGCCTTTGCTTGGCACTTATCTGAAGTTCCTTATATCGGATAATGTCTGTACCCATATCCGTTGTTTCTGTTCTTCTAAGCAATGCTTCCACACGCTTTAGTACCAGTTTGATAGAAAAGGGCTTTGTGATATAGTCATCTGCCAATAAATCAAAACCTTTTATCTGGTCATCCTCTGTATCAAGGGCAGTCAAAAGGATAATTGGGGTCTGTGCTTCTTGTCGTACCATTTCGCAAACAGCATATCCGTTGATTTTCGGCAGCATAATATCCAAAAGGATAAGGTCTATGTGGTGGGTATGAAAAGCATTGATACCCTCCAGACCATCCGATGCAGTCACAACTTCATAGCCGCAGGCTCTAAGCGGCTCGGCTAAGATATTTTGTATTGCTATTTCATCTTCAATAATCAGTATTGTTTTTGCCATATCTGAAACCTCCAATCTGATTATACTAAGGCTTGATTAGTTTTTGATTAGATTTTTCGATTTTCTTATTATAGACATTTAAATGAATAATAGCAATAGATTTTACAATTAGCGGTTAACAGGAATTCACGATACAGTTCGCAAGCAATGCAATCTTCCGTAAGATTGCGTATTTAGCAGAAATCCCGTCCCCGGAATTTCTGCTAAATGCTTGTTGGTGACATGTCCCCCAACCCCTGAGATCATCACCTGCGGTGATGGCTGCGCGTTCCGTTGGAACGCTGAAAATCAAAAACTAAATAGAAAGACAAAAGAAAACTGCTATGCAATCGGATAACCCTTTTGCATAGCAGTTATTCTTTTTCCGTTTACCTGGCATTCGTCACAAATTTTGCAATATTTCCTTATGGACTACCGCCATTAGAGAAAGGCTTTTTTTATAATTGTATGTATGAATCAGCTCTGCTTAATAACTCTGCCGATTGTATTTGGTGCCATACCTGCTGCATTTGATTCATCTGTATCAATATGCATAGCAAGTGCATAGGAATCGGAAACTCTAACAACAACATCGCCGAAAACAAGATTTCTGCTGTTTGCTGACGGAATTTCAACAGAAACGATTTCACCGTTTTCAACGCCTATTCTCTCTGCATCCGCAGTTGTTGCATGAATGTGGCGTTTTGCGGCAATAACACCCTCTGTAATTTCAATTTCACCTGCAGGACCAACCAGCTTGCAAGCCCCTGAGCCTGCAATATCTCCGCTTTCTCTTACAGGAGCAGCTACACCGATTGAGCGTGCATCTGTCAGCGAAATTTCAACCTGCGTTGCATTTCTCACCGGACCTAAAATAGAAACCGCTGCAAATTCTCCCTTTGTGCCTACTACACGAACTCTTTCTTCACAGGCATACTGACCCGGCTGAGAAAGTTCCTTTTTTACAGTAAGCTCATAGCCTGCACCGAAAAGTGTTTCAAGATCTGCCTGAGAAAGATGAACGTGACGTGCTGATATTTCAACTAAAACCTCATTGTTACTCATAGTAATTCTCCTTATTTAAAAATCTTATATGTATTTTATACCTATTTTAATTGTTTTTCAATACAAAATTTGATATACTTGTAATCGGTGATGAAAATGACATTAGATGAACTTAAGGAAAAGTGCGCAGACTGCACAAAATGCGGACTTTGCGAGGGCAGAACAAACGTGGTTTTCGGCTATGGAAAGCCCGATGCCGATATTATGCTTATCGGTGAGGGGCCCGGTGAAAACGAGGATTTGCAGGGAATGCCGTTTGTTGGCAGAAGCGGTCAGCTTCTTGACAAATTCCTTGCTGCGATTGATTTAAGCCGTGATAAAAACGTTTACATTGCAAATATGGTTAAATGCCGACCGCCGAAAAACAGAGATCCGAAGCCTGAGGAGCAGGAGGTCTGCATAGAATGGCTCAGAGAACAATTTAAGGTTATAAGGCCTAAAATTATAGTTTGCGTGGGCAGAATCTCGGCACAGAAGCTCATAAGCCCTGATTTCAGAGTAACAAAGGAGCACGGCATATTCGTAGAGAAAAACGGTGTGCTTATGATGGGCACCTTCCATCCGGCCGCAATTTTAAGAAACCCCAATAACAAAGAGCTTGCTTTTCAGGACTGGCTTGCACTGCGTGAAAAAGCAAAAGAAATGAATTTGGATATTTGAGATAAATTATTATGATTATTAAAGCAGCAGATTACAATGTAACACCCAACTGCCCGATTGAAAAACAGCTATCTGATCTCTTCAGGCACCTTGCTGAAATTGACGGTGAAAAAACACTTGTTTTTGATGCAGGTGATTATTTCATTGATATGAAAAACAGCAAATCCGAAATGCTTTATATCACCAACACCGTAGGCGACAGAGAGTTCAAAAAACATGAAACTCCGCATAATGGAAAGGTTGCTCTTAATCTTAAAAGCATTAAGAATTTAAAAATTGAGGGAAACGGTGCCAAGTTTATAATAAAAAACGGCAAGGCTACAAATGCCGTAATACAGAACTGCGAAAATATTGAAATTAACGATATAGAAATTGACGTTGAAAAACCTGATATTCAGGAGCTGAGAGTAATCAGCATAGGCAGGCATCATGTTGATTTTGAGCTGGACAAAAACACCGAATATGAGTTCAGAAACGGCAAGCTGTATTTTACAGGACCGGATTATGATGTTAATGTAATTAAAAAATATAAAGTTGCATATAACCTTGGCTGTGTTAAAAAGGCAACACCTAATAAAATCGAACGGGTACACTATATTTTCTTACAGGCACTTAAAGCAAAGGATCTTGGAAACCGCAAAATAAGAATTTATTACATAAACACAAGAAACTTTACTGTTGATGACAGATACTATACGTATGGCAGCAGACGTCAAAACGTTGGAATTTTTGTTGATGCCAGCAAAAATATAACACTTAACAATGTTGCACAGCACTTTAACTATTCTCTTGCTTTTGTTGCACAGGATACTGAGAACATAACACTGAATAAGCTTGATTTCTCACCTGATAAGAAAACAGGCAGATTGGTTACTTCAATTGCCGATTTTATACAGATATGTATGTGCCGAGGCAGGATTACAATTAAAAACAGCAACTTTGAGGGTGCCGGTGATGACTGTCTTAATGTGCACGGCGTCCACTTTAAAATAAAAAAGGTTTCAGGCAATACAATCATCGTCAGATTTATGCACCCGCAGTCGCATAACTACAATGCGATTCACAGCGGAGATAAAATTGCATTTATCAATTCCGAAACACTTCTTGAAAGCGGCACTGCAACAGTTGCTTCATCAAAGCTTATTAACGAATATGAGCTTGAGCTGCAGCTTGATAATGCAGAAAATGCACGTGTAGGCGAGGTTATTGAAAATATTTCTGCCTGCCCAGAGCTTGAGTTCAGAAATAATATAGTCAACCGAATAATAACAAGAGGTCTGCTGATTACAAACAGAAAAAAGGTTATTGTTGACGGCAATCACTTCATAAGCAACACAATGAGCGGAATTCTGCTTTCCGATGATGCTTCAAGCTGGTATGAAAGCGGAATGTGCAAGGATGTTACTATTTCAAACAACGTGTTTGATTACTGCGGTGAGGCGGGAATTCTTATTAAGCCTGAGAACAGAACACATCAGGCTGCCGTTCACGAAAACATTAAAATATTAAACAATGAATTCAAAGGCTATAACGGAGCCTGCATAAACGCAAAATCAACCAAAAACCTTGTAATCAAGGGCAACACATTTGCAAATGATGACAAACTTAAAACATCAAACTGCGAACAGATTGAAACAGATTTTTAATATAATAAATTAAAAAAGGAGAGCGCCATGCTCTCCTTTTTTATATTCTTTGCTAAAGAATCAAAATGTTCCGCTATCGCTGCCAAGTCCCCTTTGAAATCCCCTTTCTTACGTGCGGCACACGCTGCATACTCGCTGCAGATAACACCTTTATTGCAAAAACAGCCCTTATGATTTAATTAAATCATCAAATTCAATAGCAATATTATATAAATCATAAACATTATTAAAAATTAAATCTACTATATCATTCTGGTTTACCACTGAAGAAAAGAGAGCTTCGGTTAGTATTTTAAGCTGACAAATATCTTTTTTCTGTTCAATGTATTTATCAGTAACCATTCTTCTATATTTTCTAAGCTTTCTGTATTCCGCATATTCTTCCTGTGTAATTGTTACCTTTTTTTGCATTTCTTCTTTCTCCTAAAATAAAAAAGTGCGCAGCCGAAGCCACGCACGAAAAACGCATTGCTCCGATTGCTGCGAAACAAATAAAACACATATCACAAAAGTGGCGTGTGAATTAGAGCATGCATTTTTACCAAAGAAAAAAACACGCCTACAATATGATATGTTCAATTTTATTTGTTTCGCAAATTCAGTATATCATAACAAAAGTATTTCGTCAATAATGCATTCCCTGCGGCGAGTGCGCAATGTGTGCCGCCGCACGAAGCAGAGGGGATTTTCAAGGGGACTTGGAAGCGATAGCGGACCTGCTCAGTTGCGGTAACCCAAAATTTTATGCACACATAAATGTGCTTTAAAATTTTGACCGCTGCCAGTTCTTTTTGCTCCCTTCATCTCGCACTGCGAGCGGTCGCAAACGAACCCCTTTGATTGCTTTCTCTGGTAACTCTCTTTTGCAACACGAAAGAGAGTTACGCCCGCCACGGCAGTGGCATACAAAAAGGATATAAAAAAGGAGAGCATATGCTCTCCTTTTAATTTTAATATACCTATTATTTAGAAACCTTCGTTGCTTCAACAAACTGACCGCTTGCATTATCACCTACCGTTACAGTGACGGTATCACCCTTTTCAACAAGCAGCACATCCATACAGTCAACAACTGAAATGTAATAATACTTTCCGCCTATTTCAAGATAATAATATGTGTTTCCGTTATTAACAGAGGTTTTGATTGAATCAACCTTGCCCACAACAGTATTGCCGTTCTGCTCGGCGGATGGTGCTTCTGTCTGCTGATCATTATTGCCGTTTTCATCAACAAGATAATCATCTATATCAACATCATTGCCGATAACACCTTTATCCTGAAGAGCTGTGATATAGTTTTCAACCGTAGCATTAAGTGCCTGTGCGTCACTCTTGTAGTTATCGAGCAGACCTGTACCTACAATTGTTTTATCCGAAAGATTAACAAGTGCATAGCCCTTAACCGTGCTGCTGCTGCCGTAAAGGCTCATAAAGTAGGTTGGCTCGCCCTCAATATCAAGAAGAATCGGGAAGGTCGGGCTATATCCGTAGTTCTGAACAGCGTCCTTGGCAGAAGCCTGTGCAGCACCCTCCATTGCACCGCCGTTCTGATAATATCTTGTTTCCTTTGTTCTCTGATTGCAGAGAATAAAGCCGAAGTTTGAAGAGTCTGACTCTGAGGAGGTTACACCTGTATAAACCCAAACGTCATCATCAAGAGCAATGTAGCCGTAGCCTTCTGATGTAAGGTTAACATCATTCTGGAAAATAATTGAGTTCCAAAAGCCGTTCTGAAGCTTTCCGTAATAATTGTATTGCTCAAGAACAAGGTTTTCATTGTAAACAACATCTATCCACTGAAGCTCTGCACTTGTGCGTACTTCATCAATAGCGTGATACTCGCTTTCACCTGTAAGTGCATCTGTAATTATAACACCCTTAACATCCGTGCCGCCGAACAAACCGATTGTTTTATCAAGCACGGGCGTAATCCAGTAGGGTCTGTTATCATCTGCAATTTCAAAATTAGGTGTATCCAACAGCTCTGTAGGATACTGGAAGCGAAGATGACGGATAAGCTTTTCATTAAACAATTCGGTAGGGCTGTATTTCATTCCCTCTCCGAACTGCTCATTACAGTTAACAACCGTAACCTTCTGCGTTACAAGGTCTATAATCATATAAGCAGGCAATCCCTCTTTTGTATTATTAAACCATTTAAACACATCTGCATATTCAAGATACGCAACTCTTACAGGATTACCGTTATAGTTAATCATAGTTGTTGTATTTGAAACAACATACTGGCTTTTGTATTCCGAAAGTGAGCCGAGCTGCTGGTCTGCAAGCGTTAATGCCGTTTTCTGGTCAAGACGCGGCACACTGTCATAGCTGATAGATTCAAAATCTGTGCTGAAATCACTGTTTGTAACAGGCATAAGCCTGCTGTAAGAACCTGCACGGAAAATTGTTGCACCGCATACCCAGCCTATAGCCATAACCGCAACAAGAACAATTACCATAATAACGGGAATAATTGATTTTTTCTTAACATATTCCTTGCGTTCAATCATTTTATTTGCACGGCAGGCAAATGAAAATGAAACCATAAATACTGCAATAAGTGCAATGATGAAAACATACATCTGGCTGTCCTTAAAATTAAGGGCAGGAAGCATCATATAGTAAATTACACCGCCTGCAATTATTGTTGCAACAGCTGAAATAAGCAGACGAAGCCAAACCTTTCCGGGTTTAACAATAGCCTGCACCTCATTTGTTTTCGGCCATTTAAACTTTTCCTTAAAGTCATTAATAACCTCATCAGCATCATAATCTCTGTTAGGAAACTGCTCGCTCATAATTTTTCTCCAATCATATATAATGAATTAATAATAACATATCGTGATTTTTTTATCAACTATGAATATGTTAACAATTAAATAATACAATTTATATTGTTATTTTAGATTTTATGTGTTACAATACGTTAAAATAAAGGAGGTATACCTTATGAGATGTAAAAACTGCGGATCTGAAAATGAAGAAGGCAGATATATATGCCAGAACTGCGGATCTCCTCTTTATGATGAAGATGAAGAAATGCTTATGAATGATGACGGTTATCTTGATGATGATGATTATGACGAATATCAGGATAAAAAGAATACAAAAAAAAGTATTATTATAATTATTGTGCTTGCAGTAATTCTGATTGCAATTTTATCGGGAATTATTTTTGCTGTTTCTCATTTCGGAGGTACTGATGAAACCACAACCGAATCAACAACAAACAGCACAACGGCAACAGTAGTTTCCACCTCTGCCGGTTCAACCCAAAGCACAAGAGAAAGCACTACTGCTTCAACCACTACTACAACTACTACCACAACTACAACAAAACCAACTACCACAACTACAACAAAACCAACTACCACCGAGGCTGAAAACTGCCTTGTTACAGTTGATGTAGACGGAAACGGAAGTGTTACGGGCGAGGGTGTTTATTCCGTGGGCAAAAAAGCAACACTTGTTGCAACCGCTGATGCAGGCTCAACTTTCGTCGGCTGGTATAATAACGGGGTTCTCGTTGCATCCGGCAACAAATATACTGTAACCGTAATGGAAGATTTGAATTTAACAGCAAGATTTCAGGCAACGGAGGAATCAACCGTTGAATAAAGGCGAACTTTCAGAAAGCTATTTCAGAAGCGGATGCAACTGTGCACAGTCGGTTGCACTTGCCTTCTGTGATGAAATGAATATGAAAAAGGAAGATGTTGCAAGGCTTACAATAGGATTCGGAGGCGGAATCGGCAGGCTTCGTGAGGTCTGCGGAACGGTTTCCGGCATGGCATTTGTAATTTCCGCAATATACGGAGACAGTGATAAAGGCAAAATTTACGCTATGATTCAGACTGTTGCAAAAGAATTTGAACAGGAAAACGGCTCAATTGTCTGCCGTGAACTGCTCGGCTTAGGCGGCGGCAGCTCAAGCCCTGTTCCTGAACCGAGAACGGCACAGTATTACAAAAAACGCCCCTGCTCGGAGCTTGTGCATACGGCAGCAGATATTCTTGATAATTTTCTTAAAAATCAAAGTTGCTGATTAATGATAAAAAAACTCTTGCATTTTGTAATGCAATGTGTTATATTATTCAAGCACAAAGCGTGCTTGAATAAATATGCGCCGGTAGCTCAGTTGGATAGAGTGTTTGGCTACGAACCAATCAGTCATTTTTGTATAAAGCGCATATTTAAAACTTAATAAGGTGTTACGCGCCGGTAGCTCAGTTGGATAGAGTGTCTGGCTACGAACCAGAAGGTCGGGGGTTCGAATCCCTTCCGGCGTACCACATATAAAATCCTTGAAACCGTTGATATTACGGCATTTCAAGGATTTTTTATTGCCTTAAACTGTGTTAAAATCATCATTTTTAACGACCACTTATTTTTCATTTTGACCACAATAAATGCTCCCATTCTCTATATAATATATGTTTTATATTGCTTATTTTTAGAAATGTATAAAATCTTTAATTTCTGTATATTTTTGCTTCAAAGTATTTTTGACCACAATAACGACCACATATTTTTAAATAAGATTTTAGCCGTTACATTAATTTTGTAACGGCTTTCCTCTAATTATTTATATATTTTAATACATTATTCTTATGCTTCTTTAAGACCACACTGTGCATTCATCACTGTTGAGTATCCAATCTCAAACGCAGCTTCCATTTTATCGGCTGCACTTGTTTTCAGCTTTTTAGTTGCATGGACATAAGTGTTCATTGTGAATGCCACATCCGAATGTCCGAGCATACTTGATAAGGCTTTTATCTCTACACCTTCCTCAAGAGCTATCGTTGCACATGTGTGCCTTAAATCGTGAAATCGTGTACTCTGCGGTAATCCTGCCCTTTTCAGCATTCTTTTAAACTTTCTTGTTACTGCATTCTGATCTCTGTATGTTCCTGTTTCAGGCGATGGGAACATTAAAGTTGTTCCTCTTGCCTGTCGTATTTTTAATCTCGCAAGTGCCGATGCACAATCCGAACTTATTGCTATCGTTCTGATCGAGTTTTTTGTCTTAGGTGTTTCGGTTTGCAATACACTGTTTATTCTCTGAACCTGTTTGTTGATTGTGAGTGTCCTTTTATTAATATCTAAATCATCCCACTCTAATGCAAGGATTTCACCAAGCCTTAATCCTGTTGTTAATTCAAGGTAATAAAATTCAAAGCAACCGCTATTGAAGGCTTCTTCAAGTAAGCGGTTGCTTTGTTCTTTCGTTAAAGGATTCATTCCTTTTACCCTGTCTTTAGGTATATTCAATTTGTCAGTAGGATTCTTATCTATTATTCCTTCGTCTACGGCTTTTTCAAGCACAGCGTGTAAAACTATTTTTACATCTTTTACAGTTCTTGAACTTAAACCTTGAGCGATGTCATATTTTCTTTTCTTGTTTACTCTGCCATTTTCATATATATCCATTATATATTGTTGACAGATGAGCTTTGTTAAATCCCTAAGATGATATTTTCCAAGATAAGGATTTATGTAGTTCTTTATCATTGATTCGTAACCTGATATTGTCTTAGGTTTTAAATATCCTTTGCAAAAATCTTCAATGTAGATTTTGCTCCATTCCTCAACGGTTGGATTAGCACAATCACCGTATCGGTGTTCCTCATTGCGTTTTCTTTTCTCGTTTTCTTCAATTATGGTGTCGAGTTTTCTCTGACATTCGGATTTTTTCATACTTGTAACGGTTTTATATTGGTTTTTACCGTTTTCATCCTTTCCGAGAAAAAGTCGACCTTCCCACCTTCCGTCTTTTCTTTTTCTTAATGTTCCTGTTCCTTTGGCTCTTTTTGCCATATTATCATCTCCTTTGCAACACCAACAATACCACACCTTTGTCTGAATATCCAGACAAATATATTAGATGAACTTGTCTTTATGCTCTGCATAATGATAATAGTTGAGAATTGTTATGCTGCATTTACTGTCTTTCTCAAATAAAACTGTAAATTCATCATCCTCAAGCATAATAGAGTAAGACTCGTTTAATGCTTCGTTATAAGCATCATAAGTTTCCGAGATGGAAACAATTATTGTTTTCTTTCCGTTAATAAGTTCTTTTAATTTTTCATCGTATGTATTAAAAGTATCCTTGTTAACTTTTTCTTGTACTAAATAACCATTCTCATCAACAGTATAATTCTGATCACTTAAATTACTGATAATAGAAAGAAAGTATTCTTGCGATGTCGCATTTATCCATACACCGTTTTCAGTAGGATATGTATCATTTTTGCTTACTATAGCATCTAACATAGTCTCGTAAGATTTTTCATTATCGCTATCTGTAGTTGTTGTATCAGATGCTATTCCATATGCAGATGGAATAGTTACAATTTGCAACATCAGAACCAAAGATAAAAATAATGATAACAGATTTTTAAATTTTTTCATTTCTTATCCTTCCTTGAAAAATTTTATTTACTATTTTTCTATCACTATCATCCTCCTGTTCGGCGATATAATCTTATAAATAAAAAACACTTTCATCTTATATAGTTGCTTCAAAAAGACAAAATGTAACACTTTTTCACAAATTTTATTTTTTATTTTTCAACTTCAATTTTGTAAATGAAATAGAAACATACCTCAAGTTACCTGCTGTTAAAACCCTTTAATTGCAGGGTTTTCGAGGTAGTTAGAAGTGGTTGCAAGTCGAGAAATGTAGGTAATTTGTGCATTATTTCTATACTACTTCTACACCTATATTCCTACAAAATAAAGAAGCCTCTTCATTGCGGGGGTACCTTCGGGTGCTCCTTCTTTGAGGAGGCTTTTTCTTTTATTTTACAAGCTATTTTATTTTTTCCATTTCCGTCTTCAACCATTCGAATTCTCTCTGAGTATATACCTTTTCAGTGATATCAGAGATCTTATGCCCAACCATGTACTTAATAGCATACTCGTCAAGTTTATATTTCTTAGCCATTGTAACAAAGTGCTTACGACCATCATGAGGTCTATGATCCGGATTGAGATTCAATTCGTCTCTAATCATTGCAAAGCTCTTTTGATAGCGAGCATAAGTTAACGCTGTACTCTTCAGACGAGCATTTGGGTTGACATAGTTAAACAAGTACAGGCTACCAAGCTCCTGAGCCTCTTTATATTTACGCTCTACCAGATGTCTTATTCGAGAATGAATAGGCACTACTCGTCCGGTACCAGCATCAGTCTTCATACCACCACTGAAAGTCCAGTTCTCTAAATTCACATCTTTCAATTCAAGCAAACCAATTTCTTGTGGACGCCAACCCGAATAACATTGAATAAGTAGTACATCAACCATCATTTTATCATCTACATGCTGCCAAAGCAAGTCCATCTCCTCGTCTGTGAATGGGATATGCTCCTGCTTAACAGTTACAATCTCTTTTATTGTTTCCTCGCTGAGATTGAATGTACGAGAGTAATTGCGGTCTACAAGTTCATATTCAAGTGCGTAATCCAGCATCAGGTTAAACAATGACTTAATTTGGTTCTTCATTGATGCCGTAGGAGTTCGAGTCTCACCTCTATAAGTTGATGTACCCTCTTCCATACAACCTTTGACATGACGAGCTCGTAGATCCTTAACTCGCATATCGTACACAGCCGTGCAATAAGACCATGCTGATTCAATAGCTCTGGTGCTCTTCACAGTCTTCTCGTATTCCGGAAGCCATTTGTCGTAGAGTTCTTTTACCGTTATAGACGGCTCCAGGTCATATGGATTCTTGTTATATTCTACGAGTGCAGCGTAAGCGTCATTGTAAGTAGGAAAATACGACTCTGGTTTAAGAGGTTTGCATATAGGTCGTCCGTTCGCGTCCTTACCCACGCTTACCATGGCTCTGAAAGGATTGCGGAGATTCCTATTCTTAATCTCGCTAATCTGTCCGAAACCATTTGGCAATCTACGACGTTTGTTGTTCTTATTTCGAGGTTTCCTTGGTTTTATATTTGGCTGCAATGGAAAACCACAATGCGGACAGGTTATAGCTTTATCGCTTACTTGCAATTCGCATTCGGGACATTTCATAAGCATTGTTTATCACCTTCCTATTGATTTGCTATTAGTAATCATATATCATTATGTAGGAATTGTCAACTCCTACACTAACTTTTTTTAATTAAACGAAAAGAGATGCGATATGATTAGCAATAACGAATCAATCTGCCCTAAATGCGGCGGTGAACTTAAATACTATGATAGCGTGAAAAGAATCGTAAGGACAAAATACGGGCGCAAATCTAAAGTGAACATCAGGCGTTTTCGATGCAAACAATGTGGATCTATGCACCGAGAATTGCCTGACTTTATATTTCCATACAAACAATACGAAGCCGATATCATTATCGGTGTTATAGAGGGTTTAATTACTTGTGAAACTTTAGGTTTCGAAGACTATCCATGCGAGATGACTATGTTTCGTTGGCGCCTACTTCCACCGAGGTTGTTTTTACTAAAAGCAGTTTCTAACCTAGAATAGCGGTTGAAAGGAGGCGAAAGCCAATGAATGAAATAACATTCGCATCAGGATCTGTCCCGGTAGCCGTTGCAGCAAGAGTTTATGGTAAGGATGCATCCTGGATAAGAGCCGGCATAGTGTCGGGATGGCTGCCAATCGGTAAAGCCACAAGAAACGGTAAGTTAGTTACCAAGTTGGAGGAAATGAATTCCAAGTACGGACGCATCAACTTCTATATTTCGCCCAAGCTTCTTTGGCAGGAAACGGGTTTCATATGGAGGGGTGAACGAGCATGAGTACATCAATCAGACCTGAATTATCTCCTAAAAACTGCTACTGGATTGAGAAGCATCGTTATTACGAGTTAAAACACTTCTGTCTTCAATACCCTACTTGGAGGCGTAAGTACAATTCGTTAATATGCTATCCGAGCGGTTGGCCTCAACCAGTACCACCAACAAAAACCAATGTTATCAATGATCCGGTTACCAAGTGTGTTGAAGAGCGTCTATTCTATGCTAATCGTATGGATATGCTGGAGCGTGTAGCCAAGGAAACGGATGAAGAGCTTGCCAGTTATATTCTCAAGGCTATAACCGAGGGCATATCTTATGACCACATGCGAGTAAGAACCGACATACCTTGTTGTAAGGATACTTACTACGATTTGTACAGACGCTTCTTCTGGCTTCTGAGTAAGGAGAGACAATGATGAAAATAGTGGATATTGCAGTTAAGAAAGTCTATCGCTTCAACTGTCCGAATTGTCAGAGCAGACTTGAAGCAGATAGCAGCGAACTCTTAGACATAGGCGGTAAAGTGAATAAGTTCTACTGCCCCGTCTGTAGGAAAGACCGTTATATTTCTTGGTCAGATCTGAGGAAGAAGATAGTGTATGAGGGTTCGCAGAATTAACAGGCTCCTTTATGAAAGGAGTGGATAATCATGAACAAAATTATTAAAGGCTGTATTACTGGAGCTTTGATTATTGGAGCATTTGAATTGGGAGGAAAATTTGGAACAGGTCATGCATTAGGATGTATGGCAAAATCACAATTATCCGCCAAGGAAATACTCCAAGACTTAAAAAAGTCCAATAAGCTTTCGGCATGGTTTGTTTGTGATGTTGCAGAATTTATTGAGAAGAAGGAGTCCTAACACGGGCTCTTTCTTTTTATATTTCTAACCTAGATTAAAATCCGGACGAAGGTGACCAAAAAAGATGCTAAATTTGTATTTGGAAAAATTCCCGGGTTGAAATTTTTGAAAAACATTTTAGAAAGGAGGTCCACTTATGGAAATCGTAATTGGTATCATTGTAGGCATCATTGTAGGCATCATTATTGGAGCAGTTCTTACTTGTCTGATATTTGGTGCTTTCAGTGTAGGCAGCCTGCGAGTCGATCAGTCCATTCCGGAAGACGAACCGTATTTGTTTCTTGAGCTGACAAGGAATGTAAGTACGATTCTTCGGAAAAAGTTTGTGATGCTGAAAGTACGAGCTGAAGATTTTATTCCGCACAAATAACACTTCCTTTTATGGAACCCAGAATATAACGAAAGGAGAAATGAATATGGGCGAAGAAATTAAAGAATTGTTGGAGGAAGAAATCAAGTCTGAAATTGAAAACTTGAGTTCTCTCGAAGCTGGAAGTCAGCAACATTCCGCAGCAGTGGAAAGTTTGGCTAAGCTGTACAAGCTGAAGATCGAGGAAGACAAATCATCGATGGATTACTATGAGAAAGAGGAATCCCGTAACACGGAGATCGACATCAAGCGTAATCAGATGGATGAAGCTGTTAAGGATCGTTACTTCAGACTCGGTATTGCTGCCGCTGAATTGATATTGCCGCTGATGTTCTATGGCATCTGGATGAACAGAGGATTTAAGTTCGAGAAGGACGGAACTTATACTTCCCAGACATTCAGAGGTTTATTCAGTCGATTCAAGCCGACAAAGTAATAGGCCGGTTCTAATGCGGAGAGATCGTGTATAACGCATGGTCTCTTCGTTTTTGCCCTGCGAAATTTACAATCTCTATTGTGAGAGATGTAAAAGTGCTTTTTATCTCTTGATAAATTAGTAGTGGTGAGTATACTTAAAGTGCCACACAATCATCAAGGAGGTAATTTGCAATGAGCTTTTTTAACGATGCGCAGAAAGACGCTTTACTTACAGGACGGTATGTTTGTAGTGAATGTGGGGCCCTCATGGAATTTGAGGATGAATGGGAAGAAGTATTGATCTGTCCCGAATGCGGTCATTCCGTAGATTTAGAACATTATGGATTCGAGAATGACGAGGCATATGAAGCCCTATATCCGTCTAAGGAAGATGTCTGCGAAGACTAAATAAGATTATTAGCAAGGGGAAGGAGTCCTGACGAGGGCTCTTTCTCTTTTCTTTTTATAGGTGGTATATATGCGTTATCATTTTGACAAACCAGCAATCTATCTCTCAATGTATGGTTCTCGATATGTATGTGAGCATCCTGTATACGATAGTTGCACTTTATATTTAATAGAGGATAAAGGTCTTGCTGTAATTCAGCAGCGTTTTGACCCGAATACAAAAAGTACATGGTGGAGTGAGGTTGACCCATGGATTACTGATGCTTTATATTTGCATCCTGACTTCAAGGAATACTTCAATAATCGTGCCGGGACTTGTACGGACGGACTCTACCCTACTGTAACTGTCCGACAAATAATGTGGGCTCTTAAGATGAAACCCATTAAGCGAGAACGCTGGGAAACAGTATTTGATAGACGAGATATTTAACCGCTAAAATCACATCGCCCTTTATGAAAAACCAAAGAAAATTGAAGGGAGATACGAGAATGAAAACTTGGAAAAATAAACTATCTGCTATTACATTATTAGGATGTGGGTGCATGGGCGTACTCATTGATAATGATGCTACGGCATTGGTATTCTTTATCATGGTTGCAATTCCGCTGTTCTTTGCAAAAGAAAATTGGATTTACTAAGATTAGGGCCGCTAACAACGGCTCTTTTCTTTTTCGCCAAAAATACATCGTCCTTTATGGAAACAACTTGAAAGGAGTTAAAGGAGTATGGACGAAATGAAGATTGGATCTAAATTCACAACGGGCATCATTTCGAAGTTGTTGAGTATGGTAATCCGAAAGAAGCTTGGGTATGAAGTAGAACTCAAACTTAACGAGGTTAATGCCACAGTTATCGATGGAAAAACGCATGTTCATCTGGATGTAGATGCCGAACTCGACAAGGAAGAACTCATGAAGATTCTTACGAGTATTGGTTTATAAGATTAGGGCCGCTAACAACGGCTCTTTTCTTTTTGCCGCGCGAAATTTACAACTCTCTTTATGAGAGACGGGTTAGCTCAGTTGGTAGATCACCACACTTCCGTGGAGGTCGTCGGTTCGATTCCGATACAGTCTCTCTTACTTTTTATTTTAACGAAAGGAGAAACCATGAGCATCGAACAGCTTAGACTTATTCTTTGCGACATGTACCAAATGGACCTATGGTACCCGCCGTTGTTTGGAAAGTGGTCCGATGAATTCAAGAAAGCGAGTTACTCGCAATGGGCTGTCGACGAGCTCTTAGATTATATCGCCGAGCATATTTACCCTCGTATGAACGGGTCTGTAAAAGAATTCTGTGAATTAACACACGAATTTATGATGACAACGGCTCGATATTCAAGGGTAAACCCTAAAACACGCCAGATGTTTCAGACTGCTAGTAATATAGCTTCTGATATTTTGGACCTCTTGCACGCTATGCAATAAAGCATGAAAGGAGATGTGAATCTTGGTGGGAGGTTATTACACAGCCATTGAAACCGTAAAAAACTATGGCTACTACATTGAAGATCTTTATGATTCATGTCCATTAGAGTATTCATTTGACGAAGTGAGTTATTCGAAATGGGCAATATCCATGCTTTTAGAGCGACTTGAATATTGCTTGCCCGGTGAAGAACTATTAACTATGGAAGCATTTGGTCATGAAATGGTCGAATATGCTCGTTTGAATCAAAGAACCAGTCGCATATTTTTAGTTGCGTACGATGTTGTATGCAATGCGATTGATTTATACATGTAACGAAAGGAGAAAAGAAACATGAGTAAGAACCAAGCAATCTCAACGGTGTTGCACAAGTCGGGGCTTTATATTAGGAAATATTCTCCTGTAGCCCTATCTTGTATAGCATCTGTAGGTGTTGTGGTGACTGCTGTCGTGGCTGTTAAGGCTACTCCAAAAGCTGTGGTTAAGATCCACGCTGATAGCCGAAAAAATCACGATGGCGATCCATATGCCTACACCAAGAAAGAAGCTGTTGCATCAGCATGGAAATGTTATATTCCGGCTGTGGCAATAGGAGCTTCTACAATCGCCTGTATTATGGGTGCGAACGCTTTGAATAGGCGTCAGCAGGCAGCACTCACAAGTGCCTATGCACTCGTCCAGAATTCCTATAAGGAATACAAGGATAAGCTGAAAGAACTGTATGGAGAGGAAACTCATAACGCTATCGTTGACTCAATTATGAGCGAAAAGTGTAAGGACGTTTCTATCTCAGCTACAGGTAGATGGTATAATTCCTCATTGGATTTTGGTGAAGGAATGGAACCGGAAATAGTTCGTACATTCTATGACAGTTTCTCTCAGCGATATTTTGAAACAACCATCGAAAAGGTTATTCAAGCTGAGTACCATTTGAATCGCAACTTTATGTTTGCAGGTACGATTCCTTTGAATGACTTTTACGAGTTCTTAGGACTTGAAAAGACGGAACTCGGTGATGCAGTTGGCTGGTCTTCTGTAAACGGCGACATCTACTGGATCGATTTCAATCATCGACGAGTAACACTCGAAGATGGCATGGAGATTTACATTATCAATATGGTTTTTGAGCCTACAGCGGACTGGATGGAAGATATCTAAGTCCGCAAAAATAACATTCCCCATTATGAAAAACGAAAAGGAGGTTTCGCTTTATGAACAACAGTAAATTGGTTAAAATCCTTGGTCTTGTCGCTACCGTAGGAGGTGTAGCAATGACATTGCTTACCGATTATGTGAACGAGAAGAAAATGGATGAGAAAATCAACGAATGTATTGATGCAAAGCTTGCCGCACTGAACGATGAAGACGACGAAGAAGAGTCCTAACATGGGCTCTTTCTTCTTGTCCGATGAAAAATAGTTATGTGCGATGTAGCAGTCACAATTATCACGGAATTTATCCGTGAGCATCTTTTTAGCCCAGCGTTTTCTTGGGACAAATATGAGTTTAAGAAAAGGTCTTATGAACAATGGGCTGCATTGGAAATTATCGAGCGTATTATGGACAGACCACTTGATCCGCCTATTGATACGATCGAGAGTTTTATGTTCGAAATGTATTGCTACGCTTATCACAGCGGCGATGACGAGCAACGAACATTTATATTTCGAACGGCTTATGAAACAGCAGAAGAAATCATTCTGTTATTTGTTTAATTTGAAAGGAGGAAAGAAACATGGAAATCAGAAATGCAAAAATTACTTCTACTATGCTTGGCAGAGAAGATCACGGCATCTTAACGTTTATGGTTTTCGTAGAGTTTGGATGTAGTGGATGTGGAATCGGAGGTTATGCTATCGATCAGTATGATCGCACTGCGGACAAGAGAGTGTTCTCAGGTAAGGGACTTGAAGCGATCTCTAAGATTCTCGAAACCGTTGGTGTTGATAAATGGGAAGACCTTCCTAACAAGTATATCCGTATCAAAGATAACGGTTGGGGTTCCACCATTGATGAAATCGGTAATCTCATGGAAGAAAAATGGTTTAACCTTCGTGAGTTCTTTGCAAACAATGATAATAATGAAAAGGAGAAAAATACGATGAAAGTAATGAGAAAGCAGGGAGTGGAAGTACAGGATATTCAGAAGATTCAGATGGGTGACCAGATTGTTATTCCTCTGGCTGAGTTTGGCGAATTCACCGCGACTGCCCAGAAGATCACCGAAAAAGGTGTTCTGTTTATGTTCGACGATTGTGTTGCTGAGCAGAAGATGAATGACGACTGGACAAATAAGGGCGGCTATGCCAAATCTCATATGAAAAAGTGGATTGACACTGTTCTTCTGAGCGCATTCCCTGAGGAATTGCAGGAACGAATTCAGGATCTTGCACTGCCTACATACGGCATGATGTTCGGTCATGATGACTGGTATGAACGAGCAATCGAGCCTGATAATGACGAGCAGCTTCCTCTCATGGCAAAGCGCAAGAATCGTGCAGCAGACTTCAATGACGACTACGAGTGGTATTGGCTGCAAAATGAAACTAAGAAGGATTACTCTGCGGCGGCTTTCGCTTATGTGACCACCCATGGCAATCCGACCTACGACTACGCGTCGCACTCTAACGGGGTTCGTCCGGTTTTCTGGTTGGTTAAATAAATCGACGCCCCTTGTGGGCGAATAATTACTCACTGAAAGGAGAAACAAATGGCTAAACCCAACTTATCTAGCATTGTTAAAAGTGCTAGGGCTGCTATGAAAAAGCATAGTCCTGAAATTCTTACTGGCATCGGTATTGCCGGTATGATTACTACTACCATTATGGCGGTTCGTGCAACGCCTAAAGCTCTGGTTCTCATTGAGGACAAAAAAGATGAGCTTGGCACTGATGAACTGACAAAAATGGAGACTGTTAAGGTTGCATGGCCTTGTTATATTCCATCTGCATTGGTCGGTACGGCTTCTGTTCTGTGTCTTGTAGGAGCCAGTTCAACCAATCTCCGTCGTAATGCAGCTCTTGCTACTGCCTATACTCTTTCTGAAACTACTCTTAAGGAGTATCAGGAAAAGGTAGTCGAAACGATTGGAGAAAAGAAAGAGCAGACCATTCGTGAACAGGTAGCGAAGGAAAAAATGATTAAAAACCCTGTTCGAGAAGTCATCTTGACTGAGCGTGGCGGTAACACTATCTGCTATGACGCTATTTCTGGTAGATATTTCAAGTCTGACAGAGATACTATCACTCGCATTGTAAACGACCTTAATCGTCAGATGCGTGATGAAATGTACGTCAGTTTGAACGATTTCTACTATGAACTTGGTCTGGATGCTACGCAGATTGGCGACGATCTCGGTTGGCATATTGATAAAGGCTATATTGAGATCGATTTCTCGTCTCATCTTGACGCAAACGGTACACCTTGCCTCGTAATGGACTACAGAGTAGCTCCTGTTTACGATTATAGGTAATTTACCGCGCGAAATTTACAACGACTTTAATGGAAGAACAATTCCATAATTTCATAAATTTTGAAAGGAGATTTCACAATGGAAAACACTAAGATCATGAACAACGAGGTTATCGAGGCTACTGAAGAGGTTATCGAAAACACTGGTATGAGCAAGGGCGTAAAGATCGCCGCAGGTATCGGTTTGAGCGTAGTTGTGGGCTATGTAGTCTACAAGTATGTGGCAAAGCCGGTGGTTGCGAACATCAAGGCTCAGATCAACCAGAAGAAGATGGCTGCTGAAGAGCAGGCGATGTACGTTGATTCTGAGGTCGAAGATGCGGTTGAGGAAAACTAAAACAAAACTGAAATTTGAAAGGTTCGGATAAGGGGGAGTGCCTGTAACAAGGTGCTTTCCCTTTTTCTTTTACCTGAAAAAGAAGGAGGCTAAGCACATGCAAGAGTACAGGTATGATGGACCCGTTATGCGTTTTGAAGATTGCGTCCAGCATCGCTGGAAAGCTTCTACATACGCCACTTCCGAAGCTAAGGCAAAGAGCAATCTTGCTTATCGTTATAAGAAAGAAAATGGCTTGATGCCTAATACCAAGATCACATTGCCCGGCAAGCTTGTTCCGGCTTAAGAAAGGAGAAACCCTGTGGAGGATTATAAATCTAATTCAGACAAGGAGCGTCGTGAGCAATCCGAAAAGTCAGAAAAGAAAGTAGAGGCGGTTATTACCGGAACCGCAAAGACAAGAAAGAAAGGCGACATGCAGAAATTTGCAGATGTCTTTATCGCCGAGGATGCTAACAATGTTAAGTCTTATATTTTGATGGAGGTAATTGTGCCTGCTGTCAAAAAGGCTATTTCCGACATTGTTACTACAGGTATCGATATGATTCTGTACGGCGAAGCCGGTAGATCTAAAAGAAACAATGGAGCACAGAAAGTGTCATACCGAAATTACTATGACCAGAATTCCGATCGTGTTCGTGCAGGTTCTGGCACAACGAGACGCAGCGGTATCGATTACGATGATATCGTCTTTGATACTCGTGGAGATGCTGAATCTGTACTTGATGCGATGCATGATATTATTGCTCAGTATGGCACGGTCAGCGTAGCTGATCTGTACGATCTGGCTCGTGTTCCTAATGATAATTTTACAATGAACCGTTATGGTTGGACAAATCTTAATGGTGCACAGCCCGTAAGAGTTCGAGATGGTTATATTCTCAAACTGCCTAGAGTTGTGCCTCTGAACTGAAAGGAGAATTCAAATGCTTGAATGTAAAGTGTGTGGTTGCAAGTTTAATGCAATCGTTGAAAAACATTATATCGCTCGTGATAACGGAAAGACCGGTTTGGCGGTGGCTTTTGGCTCTACCAACGAAGAGGGCCTGTATGATGCTTTTGATTGCCCTATGTGTGGCTGTCAGGTAATTGCCAAAGAGCGTAAGCGTGACTTTGTTCCTTATGTAGAAACGGAGGATGAAGAAAATGACAAGAGCTGAGACTCTGGATAAGGCAAAAGCCTGTGTATGTGGTCAGCGGGAGAATGAATACGGTTCTCCCGAAGATAATTTCACTGCAATCGCAGGTTTCTGGAGCGTCTATAAGGGCGTTGAATTTACTGCAAACGATGTTGCCATGATGATGGCATTGCTCAAGATCGCACGAATCAGAACAGGCACGGCTACGGACGATAGCTATGTTGATCTGGCTGGATATGCTGCCTGTGGTGCGGAAATCAATTCTAAAAACTAATAAAGGAGAAAATTAAACCATGAAAAATAAGACTGAAATCATTAAGAGTGTCAGTGGCGCTATCAATAAGACCACTATGACTCTCAAGAAGCACAGCCCTGAGATTCTCGTTGTGGCTGGTGTTGTTGGTGCTGTTGCCAGTGCCGTTATCGCTTGTAAGGCTACTACTAAGGTAGGAAAGATTACCGAGGAAGCTAAGGATAACATTGATGCTATCCATGAGGCTGAAAAGAAGGGTGTTACTCCTGCCGGTGAAACTTATACCAAGGAAGATGCTCAGAAGGAACTTGCCATCACCTATGTACAGACCGGTATTAAGTATGCGAAGCTATATGCTCCTGCTGTAATTCTCGGTTCTCTGTCCATTACAAGTATTCTCGCCTCCAATAATATTCTGCGTAAGCGTAATGTTGCTCTTGGTGCTGCTTATGCCGCTATTGATAAGAGTTATAAGGAATATCGCGGTCGTGTTATTGAGCGTTTCGGCGAGCAGGTGGATAAGGAACTGAAGTACAACATTAAGGCGAAGAAGTTCGAGGAAATCGAGACTGACCCTGAAACCGGTAAGCAGAAGAAGGTCAAGAAGACTGTTATGGTTACTGACCCTAATCTTCAGAGCGATTATGCTGTTTACTTCGACAACAAGAGTCGTAATTACGAGACCAATATGGATTACAACCGTATGTTCCTGAAGGCTCAGCAGCAGTATGCAAATGATAAGCTCCAGGCTCGTGGACATGTATATTTGAACGAGGTTCTCGATGATCTGGATCTTCCTCGTACTCCTGCTGGTCAGATTGTGGGTTGGACTAAGGATGGCCCTGACGGTTATATCAACTTCCGCATTATCGAAGTAGAGCGTGAGACTGAGGACGGTCGTCATGAGCCTGCTCTTCTGCTTGACTTCAATGTTGAGGGCAACATCTGGAGTCAGATGTAATAAACCATCGTCAGACTTTAATCTGGGGGGTGGTTATTTTTTAAGAAAAAGGAGAACTAATTATGCGTACATTACCGAGGATCATATCCGTCTTCTTGAGCATTATTGCTTGTTTCGTGATATTGCTCAATGTGATTGATGATCCAAATCATATAGACGAAGAATTCGTTTCAGCATCGACTATGCCTGTCGTTGTTGAAGATGAGTCTATCGTATTTGAAATGGTTCATTATAGTGAGCCAACAAAAGAAATATGGCCTTATCCCATCACGCAGGAAGAAATCGACTTGATTGCTTTAGTGACTATGGCTGAGGCAGAAGGTGAAACCGAGTTAGGTAAAAGACTCGTTATTGATACGATTCTGAACCGAATGGATGATCCTCATTTTCCCGACATGGTGCATGATGTTATATATCAAGCAAATGCGTTCAGCTCCATGTGTAATGGGCGTATTGACAGATGTTGTATCATGCCCGAAATTGTCGAACTGGTAAAAGAAGAACTCTTGAATCGCACAAATTATGAGTGCGTATTCTTCACGGCTGGTGACTACAGCAAGTATGGAGAGCCAATGTTTCAAGAGTGTTGTCACTATTTCTCAAGTTATGATTGATGAAAGGAGAACATAAAATGAGAGTTTTGTTTTCGTACATTCTTTCCACTATGGCCGGACTCTGCCTTGTAGGAGGTATTGCTGTTCTCACCGGTGGAAAGGGGTATTAAATGGATATTTTGGACGACTTCATTTCTGCTGTTGACTCTATGCTCGACAGTAAGAGAAAGAGGCATATTACCGGCGGGATTCTTCTTAGTGCAGCATTGCTGTTCGGAGGTCTCGCCGTAACTGTTATTACTATTAAAATTGAGGAGGACTACGATGAGTAAAATCAATTTTGCCATGTTCTTGGCGGGCGCTACCGTAGGCGCCGCTGGTGCATGGTTATACTGCAAGAGATATTACGAGCAGATTGCTCAGGAAGAAATCGATTCGGTTAAAGCTGCTTTTGCTGAACGCAAGCCCGATGTTCTGAAGAACACCAAAAAGGACTTCGAAGAAAACTCCAATGAGAGTAATAAGCAGAAGGCTGATATGGCTAAGCTCAAACCGGATCTCGTAAACTATGCTGCCAAGTTACAGGAGCAGGGTTACACCAATTATTCCAATATTGGTGAGGAGACCAACATTAAGAAAGGTAATGAGGAGGATGATACTGTGGTTGACGAACCTTATGTTATCCCTCCTGAGGAGTTCACTAATAGCGATTATACGGCTATTAGTTTGACCTATTACTCCGATGGGGTTCTGGCGGACGATGAAGACGAACGCGTAGAAAATATTGAAGACACCGTTGGTGCTGACTTCGCAGAGCATTTCGGCGATTACGAAAAGGACTGTGTTCATATTCGTAATGACCGTAGAAGATGCGATTATGAAATTTGCAGAGATAATCGTACCTTTGCTGCTGTTGCTGGAGTCTATTCTAACGATACGGAGGACTAAATGACTGAATTAGAGCTGAACAACGAATATTTTGAATGGATGTGTCAGCTCGTATGTAACGAACGGTATAATCGAAGACTGTCTTATCGAAAATTGCTGAGTCATCTGCATCAGATTGATTTTCAGTATACTCATCCGATGGACGGTAACAGAGCTGAAGATGGGACAGATCTTCGATATCGTTTCGGTTACGAAAATAAATACGAGGGTCCTATGATTGCCAGTTATTTGGACAATCGCCCTTGTAGCGTTTTAGAGATGCTGATTGCGCTGGCATTTCGTTGCGAGGAGCATATTATGCAAGACTCTGACGCAGGTGATCGCATGGGCCAATGGTTTTGGAACATGATTGTAAACCTTGGTCTGGGTATCATGAGTGATTCTCGATTTAATGCGGCATATACGGACGAAGTGATATTTCGATTCATGGACCGCAAATACAAACGAAATGGCGAAGGCGGTTTATTCACAGTTGAACGCTGCAAGGGTGATATGAGATCGGCTGAGATCTGGTATCAAATGAACTGGTATCTGGACAGCATCCTGTAAGGAGGACTACCAATATGATCCATAGTCAAGTGTACGGGCTTTATAAAGAATGCTTGCCCGACCGTGCTGCTCAAACAAAAGAGTATTTCCCTAACGGTAGAAACAGCATTCGAGTGCGCCAAAATGATGGGCAGGAATTTGTTTTCACTTTCATTGAACCTGATTCTTGGAAGTTCGAAACTATCGATGAGTTCCTCGCCGGTATGAAAGGAGAAAAGAAACATGCCTGATATGATTCGTTATATTTTCAGTAGTCTCAATGACACTGAAACTACCCTGCGAGTGATTTCCAAATCGCTCAGAAAGCAGGCTTCCTTTAATCGCAGCGTTGCATTCTTGGGAATGACAATGGCGCTTCATCTCATTGTTCAGGAGATGGAAATTCGTAGCATTAACCACGACTTGGAGGGCCTGAAAAAGGAGATCAAGGAGCTCAAAAAGACGGAAGGAGACTAATAAACCTCAATGATCGACTTTTTAATGATTTCAACCCGTAGTACGAAGCGTGGTGTAATAGAAATCTATCCGAAGTTTATCATTAAGAAAAGCTCCGATCTTATGATCCGAGGCGGTGACTTCTATGCCATCTGGCTGGAAGACCGAGGTTTATGGTCTACAGACGAGCAAGATGCGCTCCAGCTTATCGACCGGGAACTTGATCGATATGCGGAAGAAAATCGCTCGAATTTTGACGCGAACATCAAAGTCCTGCATATGTGGGACTCCGAATCTGGAATGATTGATTCGTGGCATAAATACTGTCAGAAGCAAATGAGAGACTCGTTCCACATGCTGGATGAAAAGTTGATATTCTCTAATACGCCTACCAACAAAAAGGATTATGCAAGCAAACGACTCAAGTATCCTCTCGAAGAAGGGACTACGGACGCATGGGACAAGCTCATGTCTACGCTCTACACTGAAGAAGAAAGAGCAAAGATTGAATGGGCTATCGGTTCTATCGTCTGTGGTGAGTCGAAAAAATTGCAGAAATTTATGGTTCTTTATGGTGCTGCGGGTACAGGTAAGTCAACTGTTCTGAACATCATTCAGCAGCTATTCGAGGGATACTACTCTGTATTTGACGCAAAGGCTCTCGGCTCTTCGAGCAACTCGTTTGCATTGGAGGCATTCAAGACAAATCCTCTTGTTGCCATCCAGCACGATGGTGACCTGTCACGAATTGAGGATAATACCAGACTGAATAGCCTTGTCTCTCACGAGCTGATGACGGTAAACGAGAAGTTCAAGTCTACTTATGCTAGTCGTTTTAAGTGTTTTCTGTTCATGGGTACCAATAAGCCAGTAAAGATTACGGACGCAAAATCTGGTCTTATCAGACGATTGATTGATGTGTCCCCTTCTGGCAATAAGTTGGCACCTAAGGAATACAAGGCGGTGACAAAGCAGATTGACTTCGAACTTGGTGCGATTGCTTACCATTGTCAAGAAGTATACCTGTCAAATCCGGGTAAGTACGATGATTATATTCCCGTAACAATGCTCGGTGCATCTAATGATTTTTACAACTTCATTATTGATTCTTACCATGTCTTCAAACGAGAAGACGGGACAACTCTCAAAGCCTCGTGGGAGATGTATAAAACCTATTGTGATGAGGCAAAAGTAACTTTCCCATTCTCACAAAGAATCTTCAAGGAAGAACTTAAGAACTACTTCCGGGAATACAAAGAAAGATTCAATCTCGATGATGGGACTCGTGTTAGAAGCTATTACTCTGGTTTCAGAACTGAAAAGTTTGAAGAACCGAATGAGGCTGAAAAACATGAACCGGAACACAGACAAATTGAATTCTTGAAGCAAGCATCGGTCTTTGACCGTGAATGCGCCGATTGTCCTGCTCAGTATGCTACGGCAAAAGAAACCCCTACTTCAAAGTGGGACGAGGTTACCACTAAGCTGAGTGAATTGACTACTTCGAAGATTCATTATGTAAAGGTTCCGGAAAACCATATTGTTATTGACTTTGATATTCAGGACAGAGACGGCAATAAGTCTTTTGAATTGAATCTCAGAGAGGCAAGTAAATGGCCTCCTACTTATGCTGAACTCAGTAAAAGTGGACAAGGCATCCACCTTCATTATATTTATTCCGGAAATCCGACGAAGTTAAGTCGAGTCTATGATGACCATATTGAGGTCAAGGTCTTCACCGGAAAGAGCTCGCTTAGACGAAAGCTTACTAAGTGTAATGACTTGCCAATCGCTACTATTAACTCTGGTTTACCACTGAAAGGAGAAAAACAAATGGTAAATTTCGAAGGAGTGAAGAGCGAGAAAGGTCTTAGAACCCAGATTAAACGAAATTTGAATAAGGAGTACCATCCGGCTACTAAGCCAAGTATCGACTTCATTTACAAAATTCTTGAGGAAGCTTATGCGAGCGACCTCAAATACGATGTGACTGACATGCGTAATGCAGTATTGGCATTTGCAGCAAGCAGCACACATCAAGCTGATTACTGTATCAAGCTGGTCAATAAAATGCAATTCAAATCTGCCGAACAGTCTGCTGGTGTAAACAATGATGATGCCAAGCTTGTGTTCTATGATGTTGAGGTGTTCCCTAACCTCTTCCTTGTAAACTGGAAGATTGAAGGCGAAGGAAAGCCTGTTGTTCGTATGATTAACCCTACTCCTACTGAGATTGAAGAATTGATGCGTTTCCGTTTGGTCGGTTTTAACTGCCGCAGATACGATAATCATATTCTTTATGCTCGACTTATGGGCTATTCTAATGAGCAGCTTTTCAATTTGTCTAATAAGATCATCAACGGTAATTCGAACTGCTTCTTTGGCGAAGCCTATAATGTCTCTTACACGGATGTTTATGACTTCTCCAGTAAAAAGCAGTCTTTGAAGAAGTTTGAGATTGAATTGGGCTTGCATCATCAGGAGCTTGGTCTTCCTTGGGACCAGCCTGTTCCTGAAGAGCTTTGGACCAAGGTTGCTGAGTATTGTGATAATGATGTTATTGCGACTGAAGCGACTTTCAATGCTCGTAAGGCGGACTTCACAGCACGCCAGATTCTGGCCGATGTTGCAGGTATGACTGTCAATGATACTACTAACTCACTGACTACCAAGATCATCTTTGGTAATAACAGAAAACCTCAGGAGCAATTCAACTATCGCTTCATGGGTGATGAGAGTACCATCTTCGACCCGAATGCTGATCTGCCGTTCCGTGTGGATGATTATGACGAATTCACGGCATTTGACAAAAATAAGCGTCCTGTTTTCCCTGGTTATACATACGATGCCGGCAAATCTATTTATCGTGGAGAAGAAGTAGGCGAAGGCGGTTATGTGTACGCTGAGCCGGGTATGTACAGCAACATTGCTTTGCTTGACATTGCTTCTATGCATCCGAGCAGTATCGTTGCTGAAGACCTGTTTGGACCCGAATACACCAAGCGATTCAATGATATTCTTCAGGCTCGTATCGCTATCAAGCATAAGGAGTTTGATAAAGCAAAGAAGATGCTGAATGGTGCTTTGGCTAAGTATCTGACGGACGAATCCGCTGCAGCTGATTTGGCACAGGCACTGAAAATTGCAATCAACTCGGTGTATGGTCTGACTTCGGCAAGCTTTGACCATCCGTTCAGAGATCCTCGAAACAAAGATAATATCGTAGCTAAACGCGGAGCCTTGTTTATGGTCAACCTCAAGCATGAGGTCCAGAAGCGAGGCTTTACTGTTGCCCATATTAAGACAGACTCGATTAAGATTCCGGATGCTACTCCGGCGATTATTGACTTTGTCATGGAATACGGTAAGCTCTACGGCTACAACTTTGAACACGAGGCTACATACGACCGTATGTGTCTGGTAAACGATGCTGTGTACATTGCTAAGTACAAGGACGGTAAGCACGCTGGAGAATGGACTGCGACTGGCACCCAGTTCCAAGTTCCTTATGTGTTTAAGAAACTCTTCTCCAGAGAAAACATCGAATTCGAGGATATGTGTGAAACCAAGTCTGTTACTTCTTCTCTTTATCTCGATATGAACGAGGATCTGGTTAATGTTGAAGACGAAGAGCTTGTTAAGTCTATTCGTTCTAAGCCTGATACCATTGACAATCCTCTTTCTAAGAGAGAGCGTGATATTCTTACACGCTGGCAGGATGTAACAGACGAAGAGCTTGATGAGATGATTGCCAAGGGGCATTGTTATCATTTCGTCGGAAAGGTCGGTCAGTTCTGTCCGATCAAGCCTGGATGTGGCGGTGGCGTCTTGCTTCGTAAAACGGAGAATAAAAAGACCAAAGAAAAAGGTTATGCTGCCGCTACCGGTTCCAAGGGGTATCGTTGGCTTGAGTCTGAAATGGTAAGAGAACTCGGAAAACAGGACGACATTGATCGTGGATATTACAACGGTCTTGTCGATGAAGCTGTTAAGTCCTTGTCTTCTTACGGTGACTTCGAACGATTCATTGCTGATGAGCCGTTTATATCTGATACTACTCCGCCTTGGTTTGGAGCTGGTGAACCTCATGGAGAGGAGTCTACACCTTTTGATGTGAGGTGATATTTATGATACTCGCACTATTGGGCATTGTTTTAACAATCGTCTGGATTGTAAGTCTTGCCCGTTACGATTCTAAGGACGAGGGCTGCATTCCGAATGAAAAAGAGTGCAGCTTATGTCCATTTCCTTGCGATAAACGCAAAAATTTGAAAGGAGATTCTACTAATTATGAGAACCAATAATCTGTTTGTCGAAAACACCCGTTTCATCTTTAACACCAATTTCTCTGGTGATCCCAACCGCGACAAGTATGGCAGTGCTGAGAGAAAGGCAAATCTGGTGATTCCGGATATTACTATGGCTCGTCAGCTTATCGATGAGGGTTTCAATGTCAAGATGACTAAGCCGAGAGAAGGCGATGAGGAGGACTTTGTTCCTACTTATTATGTAGTCGTCAAGCTGGCTTATCGTAACCGCAATGGCGAGCCTAAGCAGTGGCCGCCTAAGGTTCTGCTCGTCGTTGAAGACAGCGTGACTGAACTGGATGAAGAGTCTGTAAACTGTATTGACTATGCATGGATTGACCGTGTAAATGTTGTGCTGAATAAGTACGAGAGTGATCGCGGTAAGTCTCTGTACATCAAGACTCTGGAAGTGTTCCAGCGTATCGAAGATGATCCTATTCTGGCTCGTCATGCTCGCAGAGGTCAGGTTATGCATTATCCGGATGATGACATCAACTTCAATCCTGAGAACGATGAGGATCTGAACTAAAATGATTTGGAGAGTGTCTGCTGTTGCCAGTAGTTAATGTCCTAAGGCTATAGGAAACAGCTCTCCATTCATTATTCACCGAAAGGAGAAAAGAAACATGGCTAATTGTAAAAAATACAGAGAGCAGCTTGTACAGCAGATTAAAGATGCTGGCCAAGAACTTATCAACCGAGCTGAAACTATGGTTCATCCGGATCTCGACTTGATTACGGATTTCTATATCACTCTCAGTTTTTCACAAGATAGTTTTCCTGAAGTTAGCTTTTCTACTTCTGTTGTGAACAAAACCACTTGCGACCGTCTTTGTAAAAAGGAGGTTGATATTTAATGTTCTGGCAGAAGAAAAAGCTTAAACGAAAACCCCAAAAGAAAGTCGCTCCACCAAAATACATTGAGGAAAATGTCAAGGCTGGTGAGCACATAGCAAAGGGATTTGCTGATGGCATTGCTCAGGGGTCTAAAAAAGTTGAGCAAAAAAAAAAGCCCACAGAGAAAAATCCGAAAATTGATCCTAAAAAAGAATTTCTTCGGGTGTTCAATCAACTGACTAATCGGCACCGCTCTTGGGATGTGTGGAGAGACTTTATCGTAATGTACGCCTGTGCCTTGTCTAATCCTGTGGATAAGCAGCACTATGATGAGAGAGAGGCGTTATATTTACGAACCATTAAAAAATACAACAAGCAGGAACAGCCCCTGTTTTCTGAACTCGCTGCCCATACGGTCATGGCTTTGGAAGAAAATCCTGAGCAAGACTTCTTGGGCAGTATTTTTATGTCGCTCAATCTCGGTAATCAGCATAATGGTCAATTCTTTACACCATATCATGTGTGTGAACTAATGGCTGAGGTTTCCATGCAGGATTCTGTGCTGAAGATCGAAAAAGAAGGGTATATCACCATCAACGATCCGTGCTGTGGAGCTGGAGCAACTCTGATTGCTGGTGTTCACGCTGCTAAAAAAAGACTTGAAAAAGCTGGCTATAACTATCAAAACCATGTCTTTGTAGTGGCACAGGACATCGATATGACTGTTGCTTTAATGTGTTATATTCAGTTGTCTCTTCTCGGAGTTGCTGGATATGTCAAAGTCGGTAATTCGCTTACAGACCCAATAACCACAAACGATTCCACAGAAAACTATTGGTATACGCCCATGTACTTCTTTCCAGCTTGGTCGATGCGACGAATATTTGGAGCGATGTAAATGGCTGGCATATCTCTACGAGACTATCAACTTGACGCTGTCAACAGAATGAAAAATGGCTGTATTCTCTGTGGCGGTGTTGGAAGCGGTAAATCTCGAACAGCACTATCTTATTATTACAAACAAAATGGTGGTGAATTGGGTACTAAGAATTATGTTCGAATGCCAGGTACCCCGAAAGATCTTTACATCATCACCACTGCGAGAAAAAGAGATACTTTGGAATGGGAGGGTGAGCTTTCGCCCTTCCTTCTTTCTACCCATCCGGAAGTCAGTGCTTATTCCAATAAGATTGTTGTGGACTCATGGAATAACATCGGTAAGTACGCAACGATTACGGACGCTTTCTTTATATTTGATGAACAGCGAGTGGTTGGCTCTGGAGCATGGGTAAAAGCATTTCTGAAAATCGCAAAATTCAACGAGTGGATTTTACTATCCGCTACTCCCGGAGATACCTGGGAAGATTATATTCCTGTCTTTGTAGCTAACGGTTTCTATAAGAATCGAACAGCTTTCAAAGAACAGCACATGGTCATGACCTGGGTAAATGGCAAGTACCCCAAGGTAGACAGATATTTGAATGTTGGGCGACTCATCCGATTGCGCAACTCTATTCTGGTGGAGATGGATTTCCAGAGGGAAACCTGTTCACACCATGAGGATGTGTATGTGCAGTACGATATTGCTAAATACAAAGATGCTGGCAGAAAACGATGGAATCCGTATAAGAACGAACCTATCGCTACTGCGAGTGAGCTCTGTTATATTTGGCGTCGCATTGTAAATGAAGATGATTCCCGACTGGTTGCTCTTCTGGAGCTGTTTGAAAAGCATCCAAAAATGATCGTTTTCTATAACTTCGACTACGAGCTTAATATTCTGAAAAGTGCTTACTATGGCGAGGATGTTGAGATTGCGGAGTGGAACGGTCATAAACACCAGCCTATTCCTACTTGTGATAGCTGGGTCTATCTGGTTCAGTACAACGCCGGAGCTGAGGGTTGGAACTGCATAAGTACGGACACCATTGTCTTCTACTCGCAGAATTACTCTTACAAGATTATGAAGCAATCGGCAGGTCGAACAGACAGATTGAATACGCCTTTCAAAGATCTGTACTACTATCATTTGAAATCTCGTTCTGCTATCGACTTAGCTATCAGTCGAGCATTGAATGAGAAGCGCAACTTCAATGAAACCAAATATGTCAGCAGCTACTCGAAGAGTACGCTTAAGTACGAACCTAACAGAATAGTTGCTAAGGCTGCTTAACCGAAAGGAGAAAAGAAACATGAAAAAGCTATTAGCTATATTGCTAAGCATATCTATGGTGTTAGCTTTTACAGGATGTCAAACAAAAGAATCTGAACAGATTAGTGAGGATTTTGTATGTATTGGCATCCGCACACACGAGGATGGCTACTACAGTCTTATGAGTTCTGTAGAGCTTAGTTATTACGAAGGAGAGCTTTCTGAAATTTACATTGATGAGCCTACTCTTTTGGCTTTCGCCATATCTTCTCGATACAATGGCGGTGTTTATATTCTGGATTTAACTGAAGGCGAAGCTTTCATCAATGAACTGTCTGCTATTGCGGAGGAAATAGATAATCCGGAACTTGTTGAGCGCGTCAACGCTCTTATTGAAAAACTTCAGCAAATCGGACCGATAACTGGAGCAAGCACCTAAGGAGGAAAAGGTATGAACAATCTGAAAGTAAATGAATGTCTGCTTGTGAGTGTTGATTTCACCAAGGGCGAGGATACTGGCATTCTCATCGTCGGCAGACAAGAAAAAGAAGGCAAAGTCAATATTGTCAACGCGTTCCAAGGGCAGGAAGCTGTTGATATTTACAAGAAGCTCATCACTGTAAAAAACAAGGTAAACCGGTAATGGGGTTGTCACGATTAGCGGAGAAATGCCAAAAGTGTCCATTCGTTGAAAAGTGTAATCACAAGCAAATGGAAGCTTTGGGATATTTGCCCGATCCTATTATGGCACCAACCGCTGAATCCAGTGCCGCAGATTTAGTCCAGCCTATACTCAGAGAAACCATGACTATTATGGTTAATGGAAATCCAACCATAGTATATAAGGACGAAATCAAGAAAGAACTTTACAAACATTTATATTCCGGACTTGGTTTACAATTCGGAGGCTGAAAGGAGAAAACAATGAGAAATCAGGAAATGGTAAAAGTGTATGATGCAACCCCTCGACATACAGAGACTCGTAAGTCTACCAGAAGCCGACTCACTGAGGTCGTTGGCGAGGCTCTCGGAGCTGCGATTGTTATCGCTATTACCGTAAAGTTCATCATGTGGATTCTGTAAAGGAGAATTGATTATGAAAGCTAAAGACTATTTCGCTAAGTACGAACAGGCTCTCGCATCTGATAACTCTGACGAGTGCTCTACTGCAATCGCTGAGATGCTGAACGAGATGAACTCTGAAGTACAGAATCTTTTGAAGGTTCGCCATGTCAAGACTGACGCGGGTACCTTCCCTATCTTTAAGGAAATGAACCAGAAGTGGAATGCCATTGTACGACTCTTTGAGAAGAAGTATGGTGCTACGCCTATTGTTAAGGATGGCTTCCAGCTTTATTGGGTTCGTAAAATGCCCCAGTTGATGGGTAAAATTTGAAAGGAGAAAAAATTATGATTACTGCTGGTACTAAAGTGGCTATTATGCCTGGTGCAGATTACGCTAACCGTTTCACTGGTCAGGTGGGCGTAGTTCGTAAAAATTATAAGGATAAGATCGGTGTTCAGATTCAGGGCTATAGTAACCCCGATAGTGAATACGGTGTGTTCTGGTTCAAGGAGAAGTTCCTTGTTGTTATTCCGGATGCAAGCGTTCTTGTAGACGATGCAATTAAGCAGGTTATCTTCAGTGGTCCTAAGACAATTATTCTGTGGAAGGATGGCACTAAGACTATCACTACTTGTGGTGACGGTGACCACTATGATGAATATGCCGGTTTCTGTGCTGCTGTCACTAAAAAGATGTTCGGCTCCACTACAAAGGTTAAGAAGATCCTCGGTCGTTTTACCAAGGAGAACAAGTGATGGCTGATATTCTTGTGGTTAAAGTGAATGCTTTCCTTCGTGGAAAAGAGATGGACGAATTAACCAAGTATATTCATAAGTCCATGGAAACCGGACTGGTTATGCTTCCACCTTATTGCGATGCCCAAATTGTCCCAGACAATGTTGAGGTTCGCATTGAAAATACTTATGAGCCAAAAGGAGGAACTATGTGAGTAAAGAATATGACTCTTACTTAGAAACACACAAAAGCAATGTTCAAAGGGGTTATAATTGGCTTCAGACAAATCTGCCAAAATTGTTTACCAAATACCCTATTGATGACAACAGTAATATTCTCGCACACGATCAGTCAAAAAGTGAAGCGGACGAATATGAAGCTTATGATGCATATTTCTACGGAGAAAAAACACCTGCCGTAGAAGAAGCATTCAGACGAGCATGGCTTTTACACATTCATCGTAATCCTCATCATTGGCAATATTGGGTGTTAATCAATGACGACCCTGGCGAGGGTGAGGTTTACCTTGAAATGCCGCACGATTATATTTTTGAAATGATTTGTGATTGGTGGGCTTTCAGTTGGCAGAAAGGTAATTTGAGCGAGATATTCTCATGGTATGATGAACATTCTGCTTATATTAAGCTTGCACCTAAGACCAAAGAAATTGTTGAGGATATCTTGTGGGAGATTCGAGGACGACTTGGTTATAATGTTCTCGCTCATCATGGCATCAAAGGTCAGAAGTGGGGTGTTAGAAATGGTCCGCCTTATCCTTTGAACCGCTCTCAGAATAGCGAATTGAAAAATGCTGCTGGAAAGAGTATAATTAAAGTAACCAAAACTTCTTTGACTGGCAAGCCAAACAGCATCTCTCAGGTTACACATGAAAAAGGCGGCATCGATCGCAACTATTATGATGAATCGGGTAGGCAGTCCAAACAAATCAGTAATAATAACCACGGTCATCCTAAAGCTCATAAATATGGTAAAAAAGGTGAACATGCTCATGATTATATTTATGACAATACCGGAAAACTGATTGGAAGACCTATCCGAGAATTAAACGATAAAGAACGAAAGGAAAACGGTGATATATTATGACAATCGCAGAGGTTAAAGATTATCTTGCAAATCTAACCAGTCATGTTACATTCTGCTACAACGGTTATGATTGTGGTATTGACCCATTGGCTAAGGACGAGTTTAATATGTGGTACGGTACTGATGAAATGACTGTGGACTCTATCGATAAGGTTATGGATATTAACTTCTTCGATGGAAAGTCTCTGAAGGACATCTGGAGCGACATTACTGAGCTGGAGTTCTAATGTCAGCAACAAAAAAAATAAGTGCTCTAAATTGTGTAAAAGCAGTTTAGGGCACTTTTTATATTTCAAAGAAAGGAAATCGTTATGCTGAAAATTGAAAAATTTGTAACTATGTCCCCCGCACAGTATGAGATCGTTGTCGAGGGTATGCGTAATCCTAAGAACAGTTGGGACCGTTCTGATAGCTATACCACTCATATCTGTGACGAAGACACTATGGAAACTGCTGACTTCGCTTGGTTTATGGGCGATAACGATCATAAGCTGGCTGAAAGCCTTGCTGACGGCGGTCCTGTTCATGCTAAGTATCGTCGTATGATGGTCGTGTATCTGACTGTCAACGCGCCTTTCTATTGGTGGAAGGAATTCGATACTTACAAGGTTGGCACTGTCTGCAACTCTTGCAGTACGATGCACAAGATCCATTCCAAGGAATTCACTATGGATGACTTCTCTGTTGAGCATCTTATGGAATGGGAAGACTATGAATCTGAAGTAAAGGAACTGAAACCCGATCGTCTCTGTAACTTCAAGTTCTACCTTATGGATACTATCAGCGCATTAAACAATGCTCGTGATCTGTACCTCCAGACCAACGATAAGAAGTATTGGTGGCAGATGATTCAGCTTCTTCCTACCTGCTACAACCAGAAGCGTACCATTATGCTGAACTATGAGGTTCTCGCCAACATTTACAAGTGGCGTCGCAACCACAAACTCGATGAGTGGCATACTTTCTGTAACTGGATTGAAGAACTTCCTTACAGTGAACTGATTACTGGTATCAAGGATGTGGACTAATTGGGCTACAGAAAAGTTGGAGCATTAGAACAATGCTGGTACATCATTAAATGGAAGATTAAAGAGATGTTCCGGAATGAAGGAGAATTAGCTATGACAATTAACGAATACCAGAAAAACGCACTCCGCACAGCTAACAAGTCTCTGAATTCCTTTCAGCAGCTTGAGAATGGCATTATGGGTCTGAATGGAGAAGCTGGCGAGTGTATTGATATTCTGAAAAAACACCTATTCCAGGGGCATGAGCTCGATAAGGGGCATATTGCAAAGGAACTTGGTGACATCGCTTGGTACTTAGCGCTGAGTGCTGAAGCTATTGGTTATGATCTGGAAACCATTATGCAGATGAATGTAGACAAACTGCGTGCCCGCTATCCGGACGGTTTCGATACGGAGCATAGCCTCCATCGCGCAACAAATGATATTTAAGGAGGTTTCTATATGCAGAATTCTTTTGGAGAGAAAGTAAAGTCTATATTTGACAGCATTACTATTCTTCAGGCTAAGGACAGCGATTTGAAGAGAGATAACGCCAATATCAACGGCGACTCACCTATGGGGGCAATGCTTCAGTACGGTGCAAATACGGCTAAGGAGTACAACCTTACCTATTTGGTTAAGCCTGCGATTGCAGATCTTCACAGGTCTGCTTGGATTCATATACACGATTTGGACTTCTATGCATGGACTACAACTTGCACTCAGATTGAACTTCATAAGCTGTTTAAGAACGGCTTTAACACCGGACACGGTCATCTGAGACAGCCTAAGAGTATCGGTTCTTACGCTGCTCTTGCGGCTATTGCTATTCAGTCCAATCAAAATGACCAGCACGGAGGTCAGTCCGTAGTTGATTTCGATTATGCTATGGCTGAGGGTGTCAGATATACTTATCAGAAGTATCTCAAGGAAGCTCGTAAAATTGCTAATGATATTTGCGGAGATGACTGTGGTATTGGTCATAATGAAAGCATTGAGATTTGGATTCTCGATTATGCTATGGAGAAGACCACTCGTGACACTTATCAGGCAATGGAGGGCTTTGTTCATAACCTTAACACCATGCATTCCAGAGCAGGTGCGCAGGTTCCTTTCAGCTCGATTAACTACGGTACTGATACTTCTTGGGAAGGTCGTCTGGCTATTGAACAGCTTCTGCTTGCTACTGAGGCAGGTCTTGGACAGGGTGAAACACCTATCTTCCCGATTCAGATTTTCAGAGTTAAGGAAGGTGTCAACTACAATTCCGATGACCCGAACTATGACCTGTTCAAGCTGGCTATGCGAGTAAGTGCAAAACGACTCTTCCCGAACTTCGCTTTCATCGATGCACCGTTTAATCTCCAGTATTACAAGTCTGGACACCCCGAAACGGAGGTGGCCTATATGGGTTGCCGTACTCGTGTTATGGGTAATGTCTACGATTCGTCTCGTGAGATTGCTCCGGGCAGAGGTAATCTGAGTTTCACTTCAATCAATCTACCTCGACTTGGTATTGAATCCAAAGGCGAGATGCTGATATTCTTTGATCTTCTTCGTAAGATACTGGATAAGACTATGGAGCAGCTTCTGGACCGTTATGAAATTCAGGCTTCCAGAGTAGCCCGTAACTTCCCATTTCTCATGGGAGAAGGTGTCTGGATGGATTCTGACAGGCTGGGTCCGGACGATGAAGTACGAGAAGTGTTAAAACATGGCACTCTTTCTATCGGCTTCTGTGGTCTTGCAGAGTGTCTGGTAGCCCTTACCGGCAAGCACCATGGAGAAAGTGAAGAAGCCCAGAAACTCGGATTAAAGATCGTCAAATACATCCGTGATTACTGCGATAAAAAAAGCAAGGAACTCAACATGAATGTGACTTGTCTGGCTACTCCTGCTGAAAGTCTGTCTGGACGACTGCTTAGAGCAGATAAAGCTAAGTACGGTGTGATTAAAGGTGTAACTGATCGTGAATATTACACCAACAGCTTCCATGTTCCCGTCTACTATCAGCTTCCTGCAATTAAAAAGATTGATATTGAAGCACCTTACCATGCTCTTACGAATGCCGGTCATATTTCCTATGTAGAACTGGATGGAGATCCTACCAAAAACCTAGCTGCATTTGAGCGTATTGTACGCCGCATGAAAGAAGCGGGTATTGGATATGGGTCTATCAATCATCCTGTAGACCGTGACCCTCTGTGTGGTTATAACGGTATTATCAATGATGTTTGTCCTTGTTGTGGACGAACTGAGTATATTCAAATCAAAGAAAAAATTAGGAGGACAAAATAATGAATGTAAAAGTCGAGAACGGTATTCTTGAACAGAAAGAAATCGATGCCTATGTAAAAATGGCACAGGATAAGTACGGTGATAAACTTATCGGTCTGAAAATTGAGGTTGAGAATGATGATGAAGTTACGCTGACTTATATTCTCAAAAATGATATTCCATTCGAGCGTATTCGCCGTATTACCGGTTATCTCGTAGGTACGCTGGATAAGTGGAATGATGCAAAGAGAGCGGAGGAACGAGATCGTGTCAAGCACACAGTCAATCAGGATTTCGGGAATAACGCCTGAGTCCATTGTAGATGGTGAAGGAATTCGCTATGTGATATTTACACAAGGCTGTCCTCACCATTGTCCTGGTTGTCACAATCCTTCAACGCACTCATTCGATGGCGGTAAAGTCGTAGCTATCCATGACATTCTTACTGGCATTGAAAAAAACAGAAAATACATTGATGGAATTACTCTCTCTGGTGGAGAGCCGTTCTGTCAGATAGACCAGTGTAGCATTATTGCTAAGAAGGCTCAGGAGTTGGGCTTAACAGTATGGTGTTACACTGGTTTCTCTTTTGAAGAATTGTACGGACGAGGTGATGCACTTGAGTTGCTACAAAATCTTGATGTACTGGTGGACGGTCCATTCATATTTGAAGAGCGTTCTCTTGATTTGGATTTTAGAGGTAGCCGAAATCAAAGGATTATCGACGTCCGTACGAGTCTTGAAAAAGGAGTGACAACTATGAAAAAGATTTAAGAAAAGGAGCGAATTTATTATGGCATCTGCAGACAATCCGAGAAAGAACTCGGAAGGATATTCCGACCCTACTGCTTTTGAGGCACTTCGGAACATCAACAAAGAAGATGAAAGATTTCACAAGCTGCTACATACGATGTTCTATCTGTGTGAACTTGCAGGCTTCGAGATCGAGGGTCGGGTAGTATTGATTGACAAGAAAACTGGTCGCATTTGGCGTTGAAGAAAGTGTGCGGACTGTCTTTGAAACCGGTGATTTCACGCCCATTTTTGAATTTTTGAAAGTGGGCTTTGTCCGGTTTTATGTGGGTTTTGAAGAATGGTACGGACGAAATTTCTGAAAAATGGCCAAAAAAAGTGGGCTTTTGCCCGTTTTTGAAAACCAAAAGTGGGCAGAAAAATTCGGAGGCATTTTCTGAAAACGGCACTTTTTGGGCTTTTTTTGCCCGTTTTTGGGCGATTTGCGCAAATTTGTTCGGACGAAAGTGTAATTTTGCCCACTTGCCCACTTTTATTTCTTATTTAATTGTGATAAAAAGTTTTAATATTTATATAAATAATGCAAGTAAAGTGGGCTTTTGGCCACGAGCCATTTTACATACCACAAACCAGTCGATTTGTCAAGAGATATTTTATAAAAAGCCCTTTTCTTTTTTCGGGTGTTATGCTATAATTAAGAGGCCACACAATTTCATATATTTGAGTCGTAAGGGAAAATAACTTTGGTAAAAAGTGTTTTCTCTCTTTACTCATGGTTCCTTTGCGACTTTTTGAGATTGTGTGGCAACAATGAGGGTAGCACTTTTTCGGTGCGTCTCTTATTGTGGGGGCGCACTTTTTTAATGCCCTCGGAAAGGGTAATGAGTATGAGCGAGAATAAAAATTCCAATAAGAATGTTAGTGGTATAGCTGCTGGTATAACTATGGCTGCTTCAGTGCTGCCTCTTGTTAAACCGGCTATTGATGCTGTGCGTGACTATGCAGATAAAACAATAGAGGAAAGAAAAAAGTTGGTGGCCGTACCCGAGTTATATTCTAAGGAGTACCCGCTGACTAAAGAACAGGCTGTAGAAATTCTTGAGAGTTGTGGTCTCAAAGCTACTCTTGTTAAAGCAGCTATGTCTGACGCTGATGTTCGATACAGGAATTGTTTTGATATGCAAGTCATTAAGTCCCATCCGAAAGCTAAGCAAAAAGTTGAAAGAGGCTCAAGCGTTTTAGTGAAATACATAACTCAAGAAGTCATTGACGAATGTCAGCATATGTATGAGATTGCTGAAAAGCAAAAAGCTGAAATGCAGATTGCTAAAGTCACTAAGCAAGAAGAGCGTAAGGAAAAGACAAAACAAATGATGACTGATGTAATGTCAAACGCTAAAAGAGGAATTGAAAAAATTCCGGTTTTCAAAAGGAAAGACACAACAGTTGATGAAGTGTCTGAAGAATAATTCAAAATAAATCAAATGTCCGAGATGCTGTGAAAATGGTGTCTCGGCTTTTTTATTGCTATTTTGCACCGCGCGAAAAAAACATCCCCTTTTATGAAGAGAGGAGTAAAAAAGCTATTTTTATAATGGACATTCCCTTTTCGGTTTTGACCAAATTGCATGAAAGGAGGCTCATTTGGTATGCTCGAAAGTAGATTTCAAGCGAATCTCATTAAAGAGATTAAAAAACGATTTCCCGGCTGCATCGTGATGAAAAGCGATTCGGGATATTTGCAGGGTATTCCTGATCTGCTCATCTTGTATAAAAACAAATGGGCAACTTTAGAGTGCAAGCAAAGTGCTGGTGCAAAAAAGCAACCCAATCAAGAATACTATGTGGACAAGATGAATGAGATGTCATTCTCAAGATTTATCTGTCCCGAAAACAAGGAGGAAGTGCTGCATGATCTTCAACAATCATTCGAATCTTGAAGGCCAACACGCCTTTCTTGGTGCCAGCAAGTATCATTGGATCAATTATGATGAAGCTAAAGTGGCTGAGTCTTACTCAAAATTCTTGGCTACACAACGAGGAACTGTACTTCATGACTTTGCTTGCCAGTGTATTCGTTTAGGACAGAAACTTCCTAAATCTCAGAAAACATTGAACATGTATGTCAATGATGCTATCAGTTTCCGAATGGTTCCGGAACAGGTGTTATTCTATTCTGAGAATTGTTTTGGCACTGCAGATACTATTGCATTCCGCAATAACACTCTTCGTATTCATGACTTAAAAACTGGTGTCGTTCCGGCACACATGGAGCAGCTTGAAATATATGCTGCTCTTTTTTGTTTGGAATACAAGATCAAACCGGCGACTATTGATATCGAACTTCGTTTGTATCAAAATAACGAGATTCTGTATCATACGCCAACCGTCGAAGACATCGCTCCGATTATGGACAAGATTGTAACTTTCGACAAAGTAATCAGAAAAATAAAAGAACAGGAGGGCTAAACTATGAATCCCATCGTGGAAGAAATGCTAATGCATTATGGAATGCCGCGTCGTTCCGGTCGCTATCCGTGGGGTTCCGGTGATAACCCTTACCAACATAGTGGCGATTTTCTGTCCAGAGTTGAAGAAATGAAGCGTAACAATTTCACATTCACTGATGAGGATGGAAAAACTTATACTGGCGAAGTCGCCATTGCAAAATCTATGGGTCTTAGTACAACTCAATTTAGAACTCAAATGAGTCTGGCTAAAGATGAACGAAGATCTCAAGATGTTGCTACAGCTAAGGCTCTTAGAGAGAAGGGCTACAGCTTGAATGAAATCGCTGACAAAATGGGTTTTGCTAATGATTCTTCAGTTCGTTCTCTTCTGAATGAGAGTTCCGAAGCTCGCATGAATCAGGCAAAAACCACTGCTGACTTCCTTAAACAGCAGGTAGCAGAAAAAGGCATGATTGATGTCGGTACAGGTGTTGAAAGAGAGCTTGGTATTTCTAAAGAAAAGATGAACCAGGCTCTTTATATTTTGGAAATGGAAGGCTACCCGATTTATGGTGGTGGTGTTCCTCAGGTAACAAACCCTGGTAAACAGACAAACATTAAAGTCCTTTGCCCTCCCGGAACTGAGCATAAAGAAATTTATAATTTTGAAAATGTTCATTCTGTAAGGGACTATGTTTCTCATGATGGCGGCGAAACATTCGATAAATTCGTTTATCCTAAGAGTATGGATTCTAAGCGTATGCAGATTTGTTATGCTGAAGATGGTGGTATCTATAAAGATGGCGTAATTGAGATTCGTCGTGGTGTAGATGATCTTTCTCTTGGCAATTCACACTATGCTCAGGTTCGTATTCTGGTAGACGGTAATCGATATCTGAAAGGAATGGCGGTCTATTCTGATGATCTTCCTCCTGGAGTCGATGTTCGCTTTAATACCAATAAGAAAAAAGGAACACCTCCCGAAGATGTAATGAAGAAGATCAAAGATGATCCGGATAATCCTTTTGGTTCCCTTATCAAGGCAGGCGGTCAGAGTTATTACATTGATGCTAATGGCGAACGACAGCTTTCTCTCATCAATAAACGTGCAGAAGAGGGAGATTGGGGCGAATGGGCTAATAAACTTCCGTCACAGTTTCTTTCTAAACAAAATCTGTCATTGGTTAATAAACAGCTTGATTTGGCTGCTTCTGACAAGATGGCAGAGTTTGATGAGATTTGTGCTTTGACTAATCCGACAGTCAAAAAGTCACTCTTAAAATCTTTTGCTGACGACTGTGATTCTGCCGCTGTTCATCTTCAAGCCGCTGCATTACCTCGTCAAAAGCATCAGGTAATATTGCCTATTCCGTCCATGAAAGATAATGAAGTGTATGCACCGAATTATAAAAATGGTGAGACTGTTGCACTGGTTCGTTATCCTCATGGTGGTACTTTTGAAATTCCTATCCTGACAGTAAACAACAAACATCCTGAAGCCAGAAGAGTATTGGGTAATACACCTAAAGATGTTATTGGCATCAATAAAAAGATTGCAGATCAGTTGTCGGGTGCTGACTTTGATGGTGACACCGTTATGGTTATTCCATGCAACTCAAGTAAGAGTAAAGTTAGAATCACTGCTACTCGTCCTTTTGAAGAGCTTCAAGATTTTGATGGAAAACTGGAGTATGGACCGGATTCAAGCGAACCTGTTAAAGTTGATGCGAAGGGTAAAGAATATTATACCCGAAACGGCAAGATGTATCAAAGAATGAATAATACCCAAAAAGAAATGGGTGTGATTTCAAACTTGATTACAGACATGACATTGAGAGGCGCTACTAATGAAGAACTCATCAGAGCAGTTCGTCATAGTATGGTTGTTATCGATGCTGAAAAACACAAGCTTGACTATAAGCAGAGTGAAGCAGATAATGCCATCAGCTCTCTTAAAAAGAAGTATCAGGGACATATTGACGAAGAAGGTAGATATAGAGAAGGTGCTGCTACTTTAATATCTCGTGCAAAATCAGAGGTATCGGTAGTAAAGCGTCAAGGAAGCCCCCGTATTGATGAAGAGACTGGTGAATTGATTTGGAAAAATGTAGATGATCCTGTTTACACTGACAAGAAGACAGGCAAAACTAAGGTTCGTACTCAGCCATCTACTAAAATGGCCGAAACTAAAGATGCCTTTACTCTTGTGTCCGATGCCGACACCCCTATTGAGCGTGCCTATGCTAACTATGCCAATAAAATGAAGGCCCTCGGAAATCAAGCCCGTCTCGAAATATTATCCACCGACAAAGTCCCGTACTCTGCCTCTGCCAAAGAAACCTATCAGGCAGAAGTAGACTCCCTTAATGCCAAATTGAATGTGGCCTTGAAGAATGCCCCTCGCGAAAGACAGGCACAGACCATGGCTAATGCAATGGTGGCAGCTAAGAAACAGGACAATCCCGGTATGACAAGTGGTGAAATAAAAAAGGCATCCCAGCAGGCATTGACACAAGCTCGTGCCGCCGTAGGTGCTAAAAGAGAGACCATTAAAATAACAGACCGAGAATGGGAAGCTATTCAGGCTGGTGCTATCAGTGAGAATAAGCTTACCCAGATCATAGACAATGTGGACATAGACAGCCTCAGACAGCGTGCTACTCCCCGTGCTACCACAACACTTAGCCAAGCTAAGCAGAATAAGATTGCATCTATGAATGCTTCAGGCTATAGTACCTCTGAGATTGCTGAAGCCCTAGGTATTTCAACAAGCACTGTGTCCGATTACTTGAATTGAAAGGAGTGACCTAGTATGAATGGCTCTGTTGCTTTAACCACATTCGACAATCCTTTCGATCCATTCGAACAGTTCTCCGATTGGTTCAGGTTTGATGCCGACAAAGGTTACTATTCTTGTGCTTACTTAGCTCGAATTGCTAAAACTTCTGAACAGTTTTCCGATCAAGAAAACGATGAAGAAATCGAAAGAGCAATCGACGAAATTATTAAGCATGACTTCTTAAACATTTACAAGAAAGTAAAACGAGTTGCTTGACTTTGTTGTTGAGGGAAAGAGCTTTAACCGGTTCTTCCCTCGCTTTCTTTTTTTCTTATGAGAAAATCATTTGAATAAGAAGTAAATGTTCATTCTTTTGTAGTTTTCTACACAATGTCACATATCAGCACTATGGTATCAAGGCTTAAAAGGGTATAGGAGGGGGTCTGCCAAAACTACACCCCCTCCCACATCGCGCCGGTCTTAAAAATTTCTCCGGGGGTGATTTTTAGGAATGGTCTTTACCCTTTTATGCCCGGTACAGTATTTGAGCGAGCTTGCAGGGCTGGAACAACTTCCATAAGTGGACCTCCTTTCATGTTTTTTTTCTCCTTTCGGTGAATGCCAGGAAGCCGGCTCTGTAAGTTCTCTCAAATACTGTACCAAAACCCATATAAAAGGAAGTCTCCTTTATATGAAAGTGCTGTAAATATAGGCAGGTATAGCGGAATTGGCATACGCAATAGACTCAGAATCTATTGAGAGTTATCTCGTGCAGGTTCAAGTCCTGTTACCTGTACCATTTCTTAAGAGAGGAGGCAGTAAGTATGCCAAAAGCAAAAGCTTCTCGCTCTTCTGAATCGCAAAACACATCAAGACCGCCAATGTCGCTTGAAGCTCAAGAAAATCTTATGATTTCGTTGGCAGTTCAATGTGCTGAAAAGCAGCTCAGAGACGGAACTGCTTCTTCTCAAGTCATTACACATTATCTGAAGCTTGGTTCGTCTAAAGAGAGACTTGAAAAAGAGATTCTTGAAAAGCAGAAAGATTTAATGGATGCAAAAACAAAGAGCATCAATTCTAACGGCGAGGCTAAAGAACTCTATGAGAAAGCCCTCACAGCATTCCGTAGATATTCAGGAGCTGGAGGTGAAGAGGATGAGTTTTAGAACTTATTCGGAACTGATTACTCTTCCAACTTTTGAGGAACGCTTCCGCTATTTGAAACTGGATGGTGTAGTCGGCAAAGAAACTTTTGGTTTTCGGCGTTGGCTCAATCAAGAACTGTACCATTCAGATGAATGGCTGAGTTTCAGAGATGAAATCATCATTCGCGATAATGGATGTGATCTTGGTGTTCCCGGATTTGAGATTTATGGATCTATTCTTATTCATCACTTGAATCCTATCACCTATGATGACATTCTTAATCGACATCCTTGCGTCTTCGATCCTGAGAACGCAATTTGCACAAAGCTCAATACCCATAATGCTATTCACTATGGAGATGAGAGCCTGTTAATTATTGCGCCAATTCAGCGAAGTCGTAATGATACATGCCCTTGGCGAAAAATATGAAAGGAGTATTTCACATGTCACACGCACATCACGAAGACCCCGTTCTTGTTGATTCTACTGAAATCGCCGAGGACACTAGGGTCGAAGAAAATGAAGAAGCAGTTGAGAATATTATCGGTGTTGTCACTGATTGTCTGAAACTGAACATTCGTAAGGAACCCAATAAGGATTCCGATGTAGTAGTTGTCGTTACCTGTCTTGACGAACTCAAGATCGATCTCGATGCTTCTACTGATGACTGGTATGCAGTCTGTACCGTTGCCGGCATTGAAGGTTTCTGCATGAAGAAATTCGTTGCTGTAAGACAGTAAAGGAGGAAACGATATGGAAAGTATACTGACATCAATTAAAAAGCTGCTCGGAATCGCTGAAGAGTATGAGCACTTTGATGTAGACATCATCATGCACATTAACTCGGCTTTTTCTGTTCTTACGCAGCTCGGTGTCGGTCCCGAAGAGGGTTTCCGTATCGAAGATGCCGGAGCAGAATGGTCAGACTTCCTGTATGACGATCCTCGTCTCGAAATGGTGAGGACCTATGTCTATCTCAAGGTCAAGTTGGTATTTGATACAACTTCTTCAAGCTCGGCAGTTATTGAATCTATCAATCGACAGATTCAGGAACTTGAGTGGCGTATCAATGTTACCGTTGACCCAGACTAAAGAGAGGAGGAAATTCAAAATGGAAAAGAATGAAGAGATGCTTGAACATCATGGCATCAAAGGTCAGAAGTGGGGTGTCCGTCGTTTCCAGAATAAAGATGGTACTCGCACCGCATTAGGTAAGAAACGAGAATCCAGTCCCGATGCAAAAGAGAAAGAGGCTCGAAAAGCTGATGTGAAGAACAGACGAACAATGTCCGATGCTGATCTTAAAAAGCGTATTGAGCGTATGAGACTCGAAAAGGAATACAAAACCTTGGTCGATGAAGATACTGCACCGGGAAAGAGATATGTATCCGAAATTCTTTCGGCAGCAGGCAAGAAGACTCTCACTATTGCCGCAGCGGGCGCTTTGGCTTATGGTGTTAAAGCAGCAATGACCAAAGAGTTTGACCTCAAGGAAGCTGCGCAGTATATTGCCGCTAATCCGAACAAAAAGAAGTAAGGAGAACATAATATGGCATTATCTAACACTGCCGTCCCTAAATACTACGGCATGTTTCGTGATGCCGTAATTCGAGGGGAAATCCCGGTATGTAAAGAGATCTCGATGGAGATGAACCGCATCGATGATCTTATCGCTAATCCCGGCGTGTATTATGACGATCAAGCTGTCGAGGGATGGATTGCTTATTGCGAATCTGAACTCACTTTGACTGACGGTTCAGATCTCAGTTTGCTCGACACATTCAAGTTGTGGGGTGAACAAATCTTTGGTTGGTATTACTTTGTTGAAAGAAGTGTATATCGACCTAATCCTGATGGTCATGGCGGTCACTATGTTCGAAAGACTGTAAAGAAGAGACTCATCAACAAACAGTATTTAATCGTAGCCCGAGGTGCAGCGAAGTCTATGTATGCTTCCACACTTCAGGGCTATTTTCTTAATGTTGATACTTCGACTACTCATCAGATTACGACTGCACCGACCATGAAGCAGGCTGAGGAGGTTATGTCTCCTCTTCGTACTGCGATTACAAGATCCCGAGGACCGCTGTTTCAGTTTCTGACAGAAGGCTCGTTACAAAATACCACTGGCTCTAAGGCTAATCGTACAAAGTTGGCTTCCACTAAGAAGGGCGTTGAGAATTTCTTGACCGGTTCTTTATTGGAAGTTCGTCCAATGAGTATCAATAAGCTTCAGGGTTTACAGATTAAGGTTGCTACCGTAGACGAATGGCTTTCCGGTGACATTCGAGAAGATGTTATCGGTGCCATTGAGCAGGGTGCTTCTAAAGTGAATGACTACATCATTGTAGCTATCAGTTCGGAGGGTACTGTTCGTAACGGAAGCGGCGACACAATCAAAATGGAGTTGATGGACATCCTCAAGGGCGATTACATCAACCCTCATGTTTCTATCTGGTGGTATAAACTGGATTCCATCGACGAAGTAGGTAATCCTGAGATGTGGGTCAAGGCTAATCCTAATCTCGGCAAGACAGTAAGTTATGAAACTTATCAGTTGGATGTGGAAAGAGCTGAGAAAGCTCCGGCTGCTCGAAACGATATTCTTGCTAAGCGTTTTGGTTTGCCTATGGAGGGTTACACCTATTACTTCACTTATGAAGAAACCCTACCGCATCGAAAGAGAGACTATTGGCAAATGCCTTGTTCTCTTGGTGCAGACTTGTCGCAGGGTGATGACTTCTGCGCTTTTACTTTCCTATTTCCGTTATCCAACGGTTCTTTTGGCATTAAGACTCGAAATTACATAACCTCTACAACTTTGATGAAGCTGCCGGCTGCTATGAGGATCAAATACGATCAGTTCATGGCTGAAGGCAGTTTAATTGTTTTAGAGGGTGCCGTTCTTGACATGATGGATGTCTATGAAGATTTGGACAACCACATTAGTGAATGCGGCTATGATGTTCGCTGTCTGGGCTTTGACCCTTACAATGCAAAAGAGTTCGTTGCTCGATGGGAACAGGAAAACGGTCCGTTTGGAATCGAAAAAGTCATTCAGGGTGCTAAGACCGAATCGGTTCCGCTTGGCGAATTGAAGAAACTTTCGGAAGAAAGAATGCTTATTTTCGACGAGGACCTTATGACCTTTGCAATGGGTAACTGTATTACCCTTGAAGATACAAACGGAAACCGCAAATTACTCAAGAAGCGATATGAACAGAAAATCGATGCTGTCGCAGCTATGATGGATGCTTATATTGCTTACAAACTTAATCGTGATGCTTTTGAATAAGGAGGTGGTCAAATGGACGAGCTTAATCACCACGGCATTAAAGGAATGCATTGGGGTGTTCGTCGTTATCAGAACAAAGACGGTTCTTTGACCCCTGCTGGTCGGAAGCGTTTAGAGCAGAAAGATGCAAAGTGGGCACATAAGAATCACGACAAAATTGTATCTAAAGCTCGAAAAGATGTTTCTAAGGAACTTGATCGATATGCCGATCAACTCTTACGCGACCCGAATGCTGTGACTTCCAAAGGTAAGCTCAGCTCAGCGACTATCAATGCCTATAATCGTAAAATGGCAGAATTGATGAATCAGTCTACCAAGAACATTACCGCTCCATCCGGGCGAGTAGTTCAGTTTGTAGCTAAGCGTGGCGAAGTCGGCGTCCATATGGCGATTGCTGATAGAGGCTACGATATGGCTCAACTGAAGAATGGAATTTGGGCATCTGGTCGTGTTGCGTACAAAAAGAAAAACGTTGATATGGTGTAAAGGAGGTGACGATTCAAAATGGAAATGTCTTTTGGCTCCAGGCTGAAACATGCTTGGAATGCTTTTAATGGCAATGCCCAGATAAACTATCAGAATTTGGGTATGAGCTACGCCTATCGTGCAGATAGACCGCGTTTATCAAGAGGCAACGAAAGATCGATCGTCACTTCGGTTTATAACCGTATTGCACTTGATGTGGCTGCTCTTAAAATCCAGCATGTTCGATTGGATGAAAATGAGCGATTCATTTCCGTTATTCAAGACGGTTTGAATAATTGCCTTACTGTTGAGGCTAATGTCGATCAAACAGCCCGTGCCTTTATTCAGGATGTAGTTATTTCTATGTTTGATGAAGGCAGTGTAGCTATCGTTCCAGTTGATACTACGACAAATCCCAATATTACTGGCTCTTACGATATTCAATCCATGAGAGTCGGTCAGATCTTAGATTGGTATCCGATGCATGTTCGTGTCCGTGTCTACAATGAACTCACAGGCAAGAAAGAAGACATCGTATTGCCAAAGAGTACAGTTGCGATTATTGAAAATCCTCTGTACGCAGTTATCAATGAGCCCAACTCCACCATGCAGAGGCTCATTCGTAAACTTAACCTACTCGACGTCATTGATGAGCAGAGTGGCTCCGGAAAACTCGACTTGATTATCCAGTTGCCATATGTCATCAAGACGGAAGCAAGGCGTCAACAAGCCGAAAATAGGCGTAAAGATATCGAAGGCCAGTTGTCCGGTTCCAAATACGGTATTGCGTATACCGATGGTACCGAAAGAATCACACAGTTGAATCGTTCTGTCAATAACAACCTGATGACCCAGATTGAATACTTAACGAGTATGCTATACAGCCAGTTGGGAATCACTCAGAGCATTTTGGATGGTACGGCAGACGAGAAAACTATGCTGAACTACAATAACCGAACTATCGAGCCTATTGTTTCTGCTATTGTTGATGAAATGAAACGAAAGTTTCTAACCAAAACTGCCAGATCACAACTCCAGTCGATTTCGTTCTTTAGAGACCCATTCAAACTTGTACCGGTAAACGATATCGCTGAAATTGCTGATAAGTTCACTCGAAATGAGATTATGACTTCGAATGAAATCAGGCAGGTTGTCGGCATGAGACCTTCGGATGATCCGAAGGCTGATGAACTCAGGAATAAAAACTTGAGTGCGCCGAGCGAATCAACTTCGGAAACTCCAGTTGCCTCAGAAGAGATGGTGGATGAACCGAAGTAATTTCTTTTGGGTGAAAAGGGTCTCTAAACAATTTCGAAGCAAGGAGGAAATTCAAAATGGAAAAAGCATTCCAGGTTGAAGCTTGTGATTTCAGCGGCTGGGCTACCAGAAATGACCTTAAGTGCTCTGATGGCAGAGTTATTCGCCATAACGCATTTAAGGAAAACGACGGTATTCAGGTCCCGCTGGTTTGGAATCACCAGCACAACGATCCTCGCAATGTTCTTGGCCATGCTTGGCTTGAGAATCGTGAGGAAGGCGTGTATACCTATGGCTTCTTCAATGACACTGAATCTGGTGAAATTGGTAAAGCTCTGGTTAAACACGGCGACATTAAAGCGCTGTCTATTTATGCAAACCAGCTCAGACAGAATGGTTTCGATGTTATTCACGGTTGCATCTGTGAAGTGAGTCTGGTACATAAAGGCGCAAATCCCGGTGCTTTCATCGACTCTATGCTCGCTCATGGCGAGAATTCTGACGAGGAAGCGATCATTTATACTGGTCTGCCTTTGGTTCTTGCTCATGCGGATACCAATTCCGAAGATGACAAGAAGGATGAACCTGAAGATAAGAAAGATGGCGACGATGAAACTATCGCTGACATCATTGGCACCATGAATGAAAAGCAGCAGAATGCTATGTATTACATGGTAACTAAGGCTTTGGAAGGTAAGTCCGAAGGCGAGTCTGGTGAAGGCTCCGAAGATCCCGATAATAAATCTGAATCCAATAAGGAGGAAACAATCATGAAACATAATGTTTTTGACACCGATAAGCAGAACGATAAGAATGTTCTGTCCCATGCGGCTCAGGGTGAGATTCTTAAGTTGGCTAAGTCCAATGGCGTTGGTTCTCTTCAAGCAGCTATGAAAATTTATGCAGAGGAACACGATTTGCAGCACGCTGATATTAGCGGCTTTGTTCAGACTGGTGATGGCAATGTCACTACTCTGTTCCCTGACTATGTGGAGGCTCATCCTAGTCGCACTCCTGAACTTATTACAAATGATATGGGCTGGGTTGATGCTATCATGGCTAAGACTCAGAAGATTCCTCATGGCCGTGTCCGTACTTCCCATGTTGATATCCGTAATATCGATGCTCTTACCGCTAAGGGTTATAAGAAGGGCAACGAAAAGAAGATTACAGGTAACTATTCTCTGGTAAGGCGTACTACCGATCCTCAGACTGTATATGTTACCTCTGAGCTGCATCGTGATGATGTGACGGACATCGAAGATTTCGATTATGTTCAGTTCCAGTACGGCATTGACCAGATCTCTCTGAAGGAGACTTTAGCTGTTGCTACTATGCTGGGTGATGATCGTCCTGAGAGTGACCCTGAGAAGATCTTCCCAGACAAGATCCGTCCTATCTGGACTGATGATGAACTGTATACAATTCACAAGGATATTGATTATGCTGCCATGGCTCAGGAACTTCAGGGCACCAATACTGCTCAGTATTTCGGTGAGAGCTTTATCTATGCAGAAGCTATGGTAACTGCTCTGCGTAAGGCTCGTAAGGATTTCCGTGGCACTGGTAAGCCTGATCTGTTTATCACTACTGATATGCATAACACCATGATTCTGGCAAGAGATCGTAACGGTCGCCGTATCTACGAGACTGATACTGAACTGGCTGCTGCTCTGGGTGTTGCCAATATCTATGAGGTTACTCAGTTCGAGGGCAAGGTTCGTACCGATGCTGACGGCGTTAAGCACAAACTGCACGCTATTTGCGTGAATATGGCCGACTATGGTTACGGTGCATCTAAAGGCGGCGATGTAACTCACTTCACTGATTTCGATATTAAGTTTAATCAGCTTCAGTCTCTTCTCGAAACCCGTAAGTCTGGTCAGCTTACCAGAATTAAGTCTGCCATCGTTATTGAGGAGAAGGAAGATACTACTGGCGCCTAATAATCACGGAGGAAATTCAAAATGGCGAAATTTTACGGACCAATCGGCTATGCTGTAACTGAAGAAACAGTGCCAGGTAATTGGGAAGAGAAGGTCACCGAGCGTATGTATTATGGTGAGCTGGTTCGCAACACCCGGAAACTTCAGTCAACAGATCAACTCAACGACAACATCAATGTTGCGAATGAAATCAGTATCTTAGCCGATCCGTTCGCCAGTGAGAATTTCCACTTGATGAAGTATGTTGGGTTTATGGGTGCTAAATGGAAGATTTCGAGCGTTGACGTTCAGTACCCTAGACTAAGACTGACTATTGGAGGTGTGTACAATGGCGAATAGACTAGATCTACAGACCCTGTTGGAAGACCTTCTGGGGAGTCGAAATGTGTATTTTCAACCTCCTGAGTCAGTTAAGATGAATTACCCTGCCGTCGTTTACGGTCTTGAGGATATCAAGAACACACATGCCGATGACAGGGTATATTTATCGCATAAGAAATATTGGGTGACTTTGATCGATAAGAATCCCGATAGCTCTTTCGTTGATATGATAGCGCAACTACCTACATGTCAATTCGATCGACACTATACAAGTGAGAACCTAAATAATTGGCGTTTCTCACTATATTTCTAATCATAAGGAGGAAATTACTATGTCCAAAATTATTTGGGATAAAATCGGTGAGCGTCTGTATGAAGTCGGCTGTGACCATGGCGTTCTCTACCCGATGCAGGCTGGTGGCACCTACGGTAAGGGTGTTGCATGGAATGGTCTGACTAATGTTACCGAAAGCCCTTCTGGTGCTGAGGCATCTCCTATCTACGCTGATAACATCAAGTACGCCAACATCGTTAGTAACGAGGAATTCGGCTGCACTATCGAGGCATTTATGTATCCGCCTGAGTTCGCTGAATGCGATGGCTCTGTTGAGATCATGCCTGGTATGTTTGCCGGTCAGCAATCTCGTAAGACTTTCGGCTTTGCTTATCGTACTATCATTGGTAACGATACTGAGCTGAACGATTACGGTTATAAGCTGCATCTGGTTTACGGTTGTCTGGCTGCTCCTTCTGAAAAGGGACACGATACCATCGGTGATTCTATTGAGCCTTCCACTATGTCTTGGGAAGTCAGCACTACTCCTGTGGCTATCAACACTGTTATCGAAGGTAAGAAGCTGAAGCCTACTGCTACTCTGACTTTCGAGTCTACGAAGTTCAGCGCCGAGTTCATGGCTAAGCTGGAGGAAATCCTGTATGGTAAGGATGAGACTTCCGAAGGTGCCGGTGATGCTGTTGAAGCTCGTCTGCCTATGCCTGATGAGATCATTACTATGTTCAATGAGACTATGCAGGCTGCTGGCTAATATCTAACAAACTAAATCTAATGGGGCCGTATTCAGGTAAGCTGGCGGCTCCAACTTTTTTTTAATTCTGAAAGGAGAAACTAATTATGCATAAGGAAACTATTACTTACAACGACCTGAACGGTGTTCAGAGAACCGAAGATTTTTACTTCGACCTGTCCAAGCCCGAAATCGTGAAGATGCAGGCAAGCGCTAAGGGTGGCTATGATGTCCAGCTTAGAAGCATTGCTGCTGATATGAACGGTGCCAAGATCATGGAATTCTTCGAAAACTTCATTACCAAGTCTTATGGTGAGAAGAGCGAAGATGGCAGACGCTTCATGAAGTCTGAAGAGATTTCTCGTTCCTTTATGGAAACTCCTGCTTATGAGGTGCTGTTCGAGAAGCTTGTCACTAATGATAAGTATGCTGCCGATTTCGTGAATGCTGTTATGCGTTCTAAGGGTAATGCTGCTGCACCTGCTGTGGCTCCCATGGCAACCAATTAACATCGAAAACTCGGAGGACTAAAGAATGCTTAAAATCATCGTGCCGGCTGCTGAGTATTTCGATGAGATCAACGAAGAGTTCATCTACAAGAAAGAACAAGTATTGCAGTTGGAGCATTCTTTGGTCTCTCTTTCAAAATGGGAAAGCAAATGGAATAAAGCCTTTTTAGGCAAACAGGAAAAAACTGACGAAGAGATTCTCGATTATGTCAGATGTATGACTGTAACCCAGCATGTGGACCCTGAAGTATATTCCAGACTATCAGCTGAGAATTATGCTGCAATAAATGCTTACATTGAAGCTCCGATGACTGCAACTCGTTTCCATGAGGAAAAAGCACAGAAAGGAAACAAGGACACGGTTACTTCGGAGCTCATTTATTATTGGATGATTGCCTATAACATACCCGTTGAGTTTCAAAAATGGCATTTGAATCGCCTCTTGACGCTTATTCGAGTGTGCAATGTTAAGAATTCTCCTCCGAAAAAGAGAAGCAAACGCGAAATCTTTCAGCGTAATGCAGCTTTGAATGCCGCTAATAAGCGTCGTTTTAATTCGAAAGGATAATAGTCATGAAACGTAAAAATAAGACTTATGAAAAATGGCTCAAAACCTATACCAAAAAGGCAGTGACAATCATTTTAGCGGTTTCGCTAATCGATTTGCAACTGTCTTATGTGCTTGCGTTTATGGGTCAAATCCAGATTGCCGAATCACTTTCCAGCACTATTGCCTCCACCATTGTAGGTGTGATGCTTGGCTATTTTCTGAAAGCCCTTTTCGAGACATTCTTCGAAAAGCGTGAGGAACGATTGAGACGAGAAAGTGATGTGGATGAAACTACAAATTATGAGGAGGTGTGACATATGCCTATTAGTTACATGATCACGGGACTTTTAATCGTATCTCTGGTTACTAATCTGACAGTTGAAGGCATTAAGAAGTTGCTGAATGAAACCAGCGTTAAATATTCTGCAAATGTTTTGGCCGCTATTGTTTCTGTTCTGCTTGCTTGTGCTGTCAGTGTATGCTACCTCATCATGACAGATACGGTATTTACTTTGAAGATTGGTGTGGAAATTGTCGTACTGATGTATCTTGGTTTTCTGGTTTCTACCGTTGGTTATGACAAGGTTGTGCAGATGATTATGCAAATCAATTCCACTAAGGAGGACAAGCCAAATGAGTAATGAACAGAAAATTTGGTCTTTTCTTTTGGGAAAGATTGGTAATGCTTATGGTGTTGCCGGATTGATGGGTAATCTTAATGCCGAAAGTGGTCTCAAACCTAATAATCTTCAGAATACCTATGAAAAATCTCTGGGTATGTCTGATGAGAAATATACGGTTGCTGTAGATAACGGTAGCTACACGAATTTTGCAAAGGATAGTGCCGGTTATGGTCTTGCACAGTGGACTTATCACACTCGTAAGGCTGCACTACTCGCTTATGCTAAATCTGTAGGTGCTTCTATTGGTTCTCTTGATATGCAGCTCAACTTTCTGTACAAGGAACTGTCTGAAAATTATAAGACGAGTGTCTTGGCAGTGTTAAAGTCTGCAAAGAGTGTTAGGGAAGCATCTGATGTCGTTTTAACTAAATTTGAACGCCCCGCAAATCAGAGTGAGGCTGTTAAGGTCAAACGAGCTGAATTTGGTCAGACATATTACAAAAAATATGCCGATAATTTTGGCTCGACCACTGTGGAGAAGGAGGAAAGCACTATGAGCAATAGTCCGTTGGTGTCTTATACCAAATTAAGTCCGAATCATTCAGGCCAGAGAACTATGAAAATTGATCGCATTACGCCTCATTGCGTAGTTGGCCAGTGTACTGTAGAAACTCTGGGTAATATCTTTGCCCCTGCGTCTCGTCAAGCAGCCAGTAACTATGGCATCGGCGTCGACGGCAGAGTTGGTATGTATGTCGAGGAAAAGAATCGTTCTTGGTGTTCCTCTTCCAGTGCAAACGATCAGAGAGCTGTAACTATCGAATGTGCAAGTGATACAGAAGCTCCTTATGCTTTTAAGGACATTGTTTATAACAAGCTGATTGATCTGTGCGTTGACATTTGCAAGCGTAATGGCAAGACCAAGCTTCTGTGGTTTGGTGATAAGACCAAAACTCTGAATTATACTCCCACATCCAATGAAATGGTACTTACTGTTCATCGCTGGTTTGCTAATAAGAGCTGTCCTGGTGACTGGATGTATGCTCGTATGGGAGATTTGGCTGAAAAGGTGACTGCTAAGCTGGGTGGTGCTGTAACTACTCCTACTGCTCCGACGGTTACGCCGACTGAGCCGTCTACCGGAAATGACATTGTATATACCGTGAAATCCGGTGATACTCTGTCCAGTATTGCGTCTAAGTATGGCACTAATTACCAGAAACTTGCTACCTATAATGAAATTTCTAATCCGAACCTTATTCATGTGGGTCAGAAGATTAAGATTCCGTCTACTGCCTGGACTCCTAAGGTCGGTGACATTGTCAACTTTACGGGTAATCGTCATTATACCAGTGCAAATGCTACTTCTGGACCTTCCTGTAAAGCAGGTAAGGCTAAAATTACACAGATTTATCAGGTTGGTAAGAGCAAGCATCCTTATCATCTGGTAGCTGTTACCAGTGGAGGTAGCAATGTCTACGGTTGGGTAGACGAAGGTAGCTTTACGAAAGCATAAGAGGTTCGCATATGGTTACATTCAGACATAATGGCGACTTCTCCAGAACTATACGGTTCATGGAGGGAGCTAAAAAGGCCGTCCGGCTTGGAGATCTTGACAAGTACGGCCGAGAAGGTGTCGCCGCCCTTGCGTCTGCAACTCCTGTCGATACCGGTCAAACTGCTAATTCATGGTATTACGAGATCGTAATCAAAGATGGAACGGCAGCAATAAGTTTTCACAACTCAAATATTCAAAATGGGGTTCCGATTGCGATCATTCTGCAATATGGTCACGGAACTCGTAACGGAGGCTGGGTACAGGGGCGAGACTACATCAATCCTGCTATTCAGCCTATTTTTGACAAAATTACAAATCAAGCATGGAAGGAGGTTACTAAGCTATGAGCACCACGATTGATTCAAGAGTCGTAGAGATGCGATTTGACAATAAGCAGTTTGAAAGCAATGTTCAAACCAGCTTATCCACGCTTGATAAACTCAAGAGCAGCTTGAATATGAACGGAGCCACTAAAGGCTTTGAACAGATCGATAATGCTGCCAAGAAAGTAAATATGAGCGGACTTGGTAATGCTGTTGAATCTGTGCGTTTGAAATTCTCTGCTTTAGAAGTCATGGCGGTAACCGCACTTTCAAACATTACTACACAGGTAATGAATACGGCAGGCCGAATTTCCAAAGAGTTTACTGTTGACCCTATTATGCAGGGTTTCTCAGAATATGAAACTCAGATCGGTGCTGTGCAAACCATCTTGGCAAACACTTCCCATCAGGGAACAAATCTTCAGCAAGTCAATCGAGCTCTTGATGAGTTGAATACCTATGCCGATAAGACTATTTATAATTTCACTGAGATGACTCGAAATATTGGTACCTTTACGGCTGCCGGTGTGGATCTGCAAACTTCAGTGGATTCTATCAAGGGTATTGCTAACCTTGCGGCTGTGTCCGGTTCGACCTCTCAGCAGGCAAGCACAGCAATGTATCAGCTTTCTCAGGCACTTGCTGCTGGTAAAGTTTCTCTTATGGACTGGAACTCGGTAGTTAATGCCGGTATGGGCGGTAAAGTATTCCAGGATGCTTTGGTTCGAACATCAGAACTTCTTGGTACTGGCGCACAAGTAGCGATTGATACTTATGGTTCATTCAGAGAGTCACTTACAAAGGGTGAATGGCTTACTACAGAGGTATTGACCGAAACCCTGAAACAGTTTGCTGGCGCTTATAGCGAAGCAGACCTTATTCAGCAAGGATTTACGGCAGAACAGGCTCGTTCCATTATGGATATGGCAAAGACTGCTGAAGATGCCGCAACTAAGGTTAAGACTTTCACTCAGTTATTCGATACACTGAAAGAAAGTGCTCAGTCCGGCTGGACACAGACTTGGGAAATTCTCATTGGTGACTTTGAGGAAGCCAAAGAAGTTCTTACCGAAGTCTCGAATGTCGTTGGCGATGTTATATCCAAATCGGCAGAAGCCAGAAATGAGGTACTGAGCGGGGGGCTGAGTTCCGGTTGGAAACAGTTACTCAGTGCAGGTATTGCCGATGAAGCTGGCTATATCGATTCCATTCAGGAAGTAGCTCGTGCTCATGGAGATGCCTTTGACCAGATGGTTGCTAATTCGGATAGCTTTAGCGATGCTCTAAAGAAGGGATTGCAGGAGGGTGTTATATCTTCTGAAACGCTGTCTGATGCCGTATTTAATCTCCAGGAAAAGATGTCCGGCATGTCTGAGGAAGAGCGCAAAGCTGCCGGATATACTTCTGAAATGATTACACAAATCGAATCCCTCGCTTCTGGTTTGAGAGATGGTTCTATCTCGATGGATGAATTTGCGGAGAAAATGCTTCGCCCATCCGGTAGAGAGAATCTGATTCAAGCATTGTGGAATGCGGCCAAGGGATTGATGAGTGTGATTACGCCGATCAAGGAAGCGTTCAGTGAAATCTTCCCTCCGATGACGGCGGAACAACTTTATAACATTACTGAAGGTTTACGAAAACTGACTGAGCGATTTACTTTGAGTGAAACCGCATCTAACAATCTTAAGAGTACATTCAAGGGATTGTTTGCCGTTGTTGATATTATCGGTAACGCATTTATAGCTGTGGTTAAAGCTATTGGCTCTCTTCTGGGGGGTGTTGGTGATCTCGGTGGAGGCTTGCTCAGTATCACAGGCTCCTTTGGCGAATGGTTGGTCAAGCTTAATGAAACGATTGAGACGACTGATATTTTCAACAAGGTTCTTGGCGGTATTGTGAACTTTATTAAAGCGGCGGCTGAAGCTGCTAAAGACTTCGTTACATCCGTAGCGGAAAACTTCAAGATTCCTGGTTTTGAGCTGTTCCATAATCTTCTTGAGCGTGTTCGGACTCGAATGGCTCAGGTTGGTGAAGCTGCGGGAAATATGAAGAGTGGCGTAATCGTTGCTTTTGAACTTATAGGCGAAGCTCTTGCGAACTGTGAGTTTGTGCAGATCCTCCAGACAATTTGGAATGCTGTTAAAACAATCGCTTCAAGCATTGTTAACGCACTCGGCAGTATTGGCAGAGCGATTACTTCGAGTTTAGGAGAAGCTAACTTTAGTGGAATTATTGACTTGCTTAATGGTATTTCTTTTGGTGCCATCGCAGTTGGTATCACGAAATTTGTTGGTGGATTCCGTCAAGCTATTGATGAAATCGGAAGTATTAAGGAATCCTTTATCGGAATTCTTGATAGTGTCAGAGGTTGCTTTGAGGCTTATCAGTCTCAGTTGCAGGCTGGCACATTGCTGAAGATTGCATCTGCTATCGCTATCCTTTCGGCATCACTTGTTGCTCTTTCGTTGATTGATAGCGAAAAACTGAACGGAGCTCTTGGTGGCATTACTGTGCTATTCGCTGATCTGATGGCTTATATGGCCATCTTTAATAAGATTAGCGGTCAAGCAAATGGCGTTACTAAGAGTGTAACAGCGATGCTTGGCATTGCAACATCTGTTCTTATTCTCGCTAGTGCTTTGAAAAAGATAGGCGATTTGGATGCAAAACAACTTACCACTGGTGTTATTGGTGTTGCTGGTTTGACTACTGTGATGGTCGCGGCGGCGAAAGTAATGAGTAGTGGTGGTGGCACTATTATAAAGGGCGCTACGCAGATGGTGATATTTGCAGCCGCTATCAAGGTGCTTGCATCTGTATGTGAAGATCTCTCAGCACTTAGTTGGGAAGAACTGGCTAAGGGATTAGTCGGTGTTGGTGTTCTGCTTACAGAGGTTTCTCTGTTTATGAACACTGCAAAATTTAGCGGTAAGTCTATTACTACTGCAACCGGAATTGTAATATTGGCAGCCGCTATTAAAGTATTGGCTTCTGCTTGTGAAGATTTCGGCGGCATGGAATGGGGAGAGATTGCAAAGGGATTGGTTTCAGTTGGTGCATTATTGGCTGAAATTACACTCTTTACTAATCTGACAGGAAATGCCAAACATGTAATGTCTACTGGCGTGGCATTGATTGCTATTGCTGCATCTATGAAGATATTTGCTTCTGCGTTGCAGGATTTCTCTTCGATGTCGTGGGACGAGCTTGCTAAGGGTCTGGTCGCTATGGCCGGTGCTCTCACAGCAGTAACGGTAGCAGTTAAATTTATGCCTAAAAATATGGTTGGTATCGGAACAGGTCTTATTGCTGTGGCTGCCGCTTTGGTGATTATGGCAGATGCTCTCAATAAAATGAGCGGTATGACTTGGGAGGAAATCGCTAAGGGTTTAGTTACTCTCGGAGGCGCTATGGCTATTCTCGCCATTGGTCTCAATGCTATGACAGGTACTCTTGCTGGTTCGGCTGCTATGATGGTGGCTGCTTCCGCACTACTTGTTATGACTCCTGTGCTTAGTATTCTCGGTGCTATGAGCTGGGAAGCTATAGCTAAGGGCCTGGTTGCATTGGCCGGTGCATTTACTGTCATCGGAGTTGCAGGTTTGGTGCTTACTCCTTTGGTGCCTACCATTCTTGGTCTGAGCGGTGCGTTTGCACTTATCGGTGTATCTGTTCTTGGCATTGGTGCTGGTTTGGCTCTTGCTGGTGCGGGCTTATCTGCTCTAGCGGTAGGCTTGACCGCTCTTGCCGCTGCTGGTACTGCCGGAGCAACTGCAATCGTCGCTTCTTTGACCGTTATCATAACGGGTGTTGCAGCCCTTATTCCGGCAATAGCTGAGAAACTTGGTGAAGCTGTAGTTGCATTCTGTCAGGTACTCATTGACGGAATTCCCGCTATCGGCAAAGCTATCAAGGCTATTGTACTTACTATCGTTGATGTGCTCGTTGAATGCGTTCCCGCCATTGCAGATGGTGCATTAAAGCTCATTGCTGGTGTGCTTGAAGCGCTGGTTGAATATACTCCATCCATCGTCGATTCTATCTTCCAGTTCCTTATTGGAGTTCTGGAAGGAATTGCTCGTAATCTGCCTGGTCTTATTAAGGCTGCTATCGATGTACTTATGTCGTTCTTTGCCGGTATTGTCGATGCTCTTAAGGGTATCGATACCGAGACATTGCTTCAGGGTATTGTTGGTATTGGTCTGTTGTCAGCTATTATGGCGGCTCTTGCTGCTGTTGCGGCCTTGGTTCCGGGAGCTATGATTGGTGTACTCGGTATGGGTGCTGTTATAGCTGAACTTGCTATTGTGCTGGCAGCAGTTGGTGCGTTGGCTCAAATACCGGGTCTGGAATGGCTTATCAACGAGGGTGGAGATCTGTTACAGAATATTGGTGTAGCTATTGGTAAATTCATTGGCGGTATCGTTGGCGGATTTGCAAGTGGTGTGTCCAGTCAATTCCCGCAGATTGCTACCGACCTTTCTGGTTTCATGACCAATATTCAGCCGTTCGTACAAGGTGCGTCGGCTATTGATCCTTCTATGATGGATGGTGTTAAGGCTCTTGCTGAAACCATCCTTGTCCTGACTGCCGCGAATATTCTTGACGGTATTACTTCTTGGCTGACTGGCGGTTCCTCTCTTACTGGCTTTGCTGAAGAGCTGGTTCCGTTTGGTAAGGCTATGAAGCAATTCTCGATCGAAATTGCCGGCATCGATGGCAAAACTATTGCAAACGCTGCAATCGCAGGTAAGACCTTGGCAGAAATGGCGGCTACACTTCCTAATTCTGGCGGTGTGGTTGGCTGGTTCACTGGCGAGAATGATATGAATGCTTTTGGCGAACAGCTCATTCCGTTTGGTCAAGCGATGAAGAGCTTTGGCGATGAGGTTGCTGGTTTGAATGCTAAAGTCATTACTGAAGCTGCCACGGCAGGTAAAGCCCTCGCTGAGATGGCTACTACTGTACCGAACAGCGGAGGTGTTGTCGGTTTCTTTGCCGGCGAGAATGATATGGATGCATTCGGTGAACAACTTGTTCCGTTTGGTAAGGCTATGAAACAATATGGCATAGCCGTTTCCGGAATCAAAGCCGATGTGATTCAAAATAGCGTTACAGCAGGTCAAGCTCTGATTGAACTGGCAAATACCGTTCCTAATACAGGCGGTGCAGTTGCTTGGTTCACAGGCGATAATGACCTTACGACATTCGGTGAACAACTTGTTCCGTTTGGTAGAGCCATGAAGAGTTATTCTACGGCTGTAACTGGACTGGATGCAAATGTTGTAACCAATTCGGCTAATGCTGCTAAGGCATTGGTTGAGCTTTCTAACAATCTGCCGAATACAGGTGGTGTTGTAAGCTGGTTTACCGGTGATAACGACATTGCAAGTTTCGGTGAGCAACTTGTATATTTTGGTCAGTCCTTTGCAAATTATTACAACAGTGTTAGTGGCGTTGATACTGGCAAGCTAAACAGTGTAGTTGCTGAGTTCCGCAATCTTGTGGATCTGGCTACAGGCATTAAGAACGTTGACACAAGCGGAATGTCCAATTTCGCAAGCAATCTGACGAAACTGGGTAACTCCGGTATCGATGGATTTATCAATGCGTTCATAAATGCTAATTCCAGAGTAACTTCTGCGGCTACTACTATGGTTACAAATTTTGCCAGTGCTGCAAATGCTCAGAGTGGTAATTTGACTACTACCTTTACAACTATTGTCTCTGGATGCCTGACGGCAATCAAGAACAAGGCGTCGGAGTTCAACTCTACAGGTCAGACTCTGATGACGAATTTCATCTCTGGTGTAAAGAGTAAGGATTCTGCGACTAAGAGTGCATTTACAACTATTGTCTCTGGATGCCTGACGGCAATCAAGAACAAGGCGTCGGAGT
>OFFG01000123.1_pt1 | contig 74353 bp, 81 predicted proteins | sample 1521331 | NCBI WGS metagenome assembly OFFG01 (sample SAMEA3504129, study PRJEB24116) | mouse gut metagenome | biome: mouse gut; feature: mouse-associated habitat; material: faeces | place: Denmark | collected 2011 | reverse complement strand
GCTCCATCTCCGAATCCAGAAAAGCGTTCAGTCTGGACATGGCCGTGGAAAGCACCGAGGCCATGGCCTGATCTGCGGTGTTCAGGGCTGCTCCGGCAAACCATTTCGCTTTATGGTCCGGAGGCAGCTTCTGCATCAACAGCTGGAACTGGTTCTTTCCCTTTACCGGCGAGGGAGCCAGTAAATCCTGGATCAGCTTGAACACGCTGACGATGTGCCGCTGCTCCCTGGGACAGTATTCCGCAATCAACAGCAGCACACTGGTCAGGAGTCCTTCCGCCGCGTCATAGAAAAATGCGTTCTGTCCATAGCTGGAAGAGTCTGCCCCGGAGCTGATGATAGTCTTGGCTGTGATCTTGGCATATTTTTCTGCTCTGGCCTTGTATGCCAGGTTCTCCGGGTCCTCCAGCCACAGATCCATGTATTTGTTCACCATGCCCAGGATATTGTCCCCATCGGAACGGGTAGGATTTCGCAGATCCAGGATGGATATCTTGTAGCCGTAGTATTTTTCTGCAATCCCTGCATAGTTTCGGAACAAGTCTCCCTTGGTATCCGTACAGAGAAAACTCATACCGCTGGCGCAGGCATATTCGATACAGGGATAGAGAAAGTTCGCCGTTTTGCCGACACCGGCAGCGCCGATCATCAGAAGATGGATGTCGCCGGAATCAACCAGGGCCGTGACGCCTCCATGGGAAAACTTTCCGCCCACCACGATTCCCTGAGTCTCCGGCAGGTTCTTTCCCTGTCGCCACAGCTTTGGTTCGTATGGGACATGGGAGTAGGTCTTTTTGATCTCCATATCTGTGGCAAAACGGGCGGTCCCATACTGCCCGTCCCCCACGGTTTTGGATTTGATCCCGTCCAGGTTGTAGTGGCTGGACAGGAAGGTGACCAGCCCCAGCAGGGCGAACATCCCCAAGCCCGCACATACCAGGATTATGATCTGTGTGGTCTGCATTTTCACACTCCTCTCTCTTAATCTGTCAACAAGCACGATTTATCTTCTGGCATAGATCTGCGCCGCATAGCTTCTCATTGCAGTAATCTGCCACAACAATTTATACTGCACATCGAATTCATTTACTGTTATCAGCGATAACAAGGTCATTGTCATCCTGCTAATGGCTTTAAGACCGCCAGACATCATTTTGCCAAAACAGCAGCTTTGGAAATCCTGGCGGTCTTGTGTATAAAAACATGAGCCAGACAATCATCAGGCCATCTGCAGCGTCCTCTCCTCTGTCATCTCCGGAGGCGGCTTTTCCTCTGCCGGTACCGCCTCCATTCCGTGCATGGCCTTGATGTCCTCATTCCAGTCCTTCCATGTGGACAGTTCCATCTTTACATCCGGATACCCTGCCTCTGCCAGACTTTCCTGTATCCGTTCCGCCGCCTTCAGCCCTGCCAGATCATGGTCCAAACACAGATGGATCTTTTTCAGCTCCGAATGATCCTGCAGCAGCTGGAACAATGCCTGAGAGCCAACTCCGCACAGTGCCACATAGCTGTGTTCCTTCCATCCGTTCTTGTGAAGCGAGATATAGGAGAGCATATCTATGGGCGCTTCGAACACAAAGACCTCACTGCTCTTCCCATTCCAGTGGAAACTGTACCGGGGATCGCTGCTCTCCAGATTTCCCCGGTAGCTTTTCCCCATGGTGTAAATCCCCTTCTTGTGAGCATGTCTGGCCTTTCCTTCCGGATCATATCCCACAAAAATGGCATTGTGGAACTGTCTGGTCTTATCCTTCGACAGTTCCAGACTTTCATAGATTAGGTTCTCCTTTGCAAAAGCAGATACCACCTCATAGTCAAGCAGGCGGGACCTTAACAGATACGCAAACACCCTCCGCATATCCCCATTGGCGGCTGGCAGAGCAAACGGCTTTCTCGGCACTTCCTCCTGTTTCCGGCTCTGGCGGTAGGACTGTCCCTGTTCCCCGCCCAGGAGCATGCTCACTGCATCCGGAAATGTTTTTCCATAATAATAGATCACGAAATCAATGGCCGCCCCGCCTTTGCCAGCGGAGCCGTGGTCGTACCATCGGTTCCCCCGGATGGTGATGCTGTGGTCACTGGACATCCTCCACTCCGGCCCGGAGCGCAGGAGCCTCTCTCCCTGACGTTCCAGGAAATCTTTCAGGTCCACGGTATTGGCCCGTTCCTTCTGTTCCTCCGTAAAATAGACATATCCCATCCTTTCGCCTCCTCCTTTACATGCTCTGCTGCGGCTCATGATCGTCCTTCCTGTGTCCCTGCGCCATCCGCTTCTCCTGCAGCTTCCGTCTCCTCCTGCGGTCAATGTGTCCCATGCCGGAGCCTCCCGATGCTTTCCGGTAATCCTCCTGAAAGATCCTTGACAGATGGTGCATCAGTCTGGTGGCTGCCAGGATCAGATCCGGGTCCCGGAAGGAATCCAGGTTCTCCAGTAAAAACCGGGCGTAGATATTTCCCTGGGCGGCGGACGCTTCCAGGAATAGGACTGCCTTTTCCTTATCACGGGGCATCCCCGGCTGACTGTATAGAAACAGTTTTCCAAGCGTATACTGGGCGTACTGGTTCCCCTGATCAGCAGACAGTTCCAGCCACCTTATGGCCTCCTCCAGATCCTGCGGCACATCTTCTCCCAAAAGATACAGACTTCCCAGACGGTACTGGACGTACTCATTTCCCTGGAGCGCCGCCTTCTGCAGCCATGCAACTGCTTTCGCCATGTCTCTGGGTATCTCTTCCCCCTTCAGATACAGACATCCCAGTGTGTACTGGGCAAAGGGCAGCTCCTGTTCCGCCGCTTCGGTCAGCCACCAGACAGCCGCCACCATATCTTTTGGGATCTCCTCCCCTTCCAGATACAGCCTGCCAAGGCGATATGCCGCGAATCCGTTTCCCTGCTCCGCCGCTTTCTGAAACAGCTTCCCTGCTTTTTCTACATCCTTTTCTCCCAGGCGGCCTTCCAGATAAAGCTTCGCCAGTACATACTGGGCGGAAGTATTTCCCGCATCTGACGCCTTTTCCAGCCACTCTGCGGCCTGATGCACATCTCCTGTCCCGGTATCCAGCCAGAACTTTCCCAGCGCATACTGGGCATTCACATTCCCCAGTTTTGCGGCCTGTTGCCAGTAGCGAACGGCCTCTTCCTCGTCTCCTTCTGTCCCGATGCCCTGATACAGCATCTGACCCAGGCGATACTGGAGTTTGTCGTCATGGCTCTGTTCCTCCAGAACCTGGAAACCGGAAAAGGCATCCTGAAAATGTTCCTCCGCCTGCCCTGCCGACTTCTTTGTCCCTGTTCCGTCCCGGAACATTTTCGCCATCTCATAGCTTGCATAGGGATTTCCCTGTATGGCGGATGCATGGTACAGCGCAAACGCATGCTTCAGATCTTTTTCCACACCCTGGCCTTTTGCATACAGACCGGCAAGGGTATACTGGGCATACTTATGACTTCTCTCAGCTGCCCGATCCAGCCAGTGGGCGGCAGTCTCATAATCCTGATCCGTGCCAAGGCCGGCAAGATACATTTTCCCGATCCGGTACTGCAGATACGTCTTTTTTCTCTCTGGCAGTTTCTTTTCAGCAGAGAGAAAGGCATCCAGCGCTTTCCGATACCATTCCTTCGCTGCATCCGGGTCTGCCTCCACTCCAAAACCGTCCGCCCACATCCGTCCCAGGTCATACATGGCAAGCGCATTTCCCTGCTCTGCTTCCTGGCAGAACAGACGCATGGCTTCCTGAAAATCCTGGGGGACTTTTTTACTTCCGTACAGATAACTACGGGCCAGTTTGTATTGCCGGCTCCATTCGGCTTTTGCAGACGTTTTCTCTTTACCCTCAAAAGGGCCAGGGACATCCAGTTCCGGTTCTGACAGGAGCTCCTCAGCTTCCAACATGCTTTCTGCATCTGCGGGATCTGGTTCTGTTTCTGCTTCGATTTTTGCTTCTGCTTTCGTTTCTATTTCTGTTTCTTCTATTTCTTCTGATCCATTTGAGATTCTTTCTCCCTCCAGTTCATCCAGACGGACTTCTGCCTGTATTCTCTCCTGCCCGGATATTTCCGACAAAAAATGGTGACCGCCCAGCTTTAATGCCTCAGCGATCACCATGTTCTTGATACTTTTTAATTGTTTCTGACTGGACAGGGGCGGCAGCGGCGGAGCCTTTGAGGAATAGGTCAGCCGGATCTGATCCTGCCATTCGCCCCATGCCCGATAGGCTTCCGACACAGCTGGGTCCTTTGCAAGCTCATCCACGATCTGATCTACCAGCCGTTTTACATCCGCTTTCAGATAGCCATATACCTTTTTCCCTCCGGTATTTTTGAGACGTCCGGAAAGCTGCTGCAATTTCTCCCCAATGATTGGATTTTCACATACGCCCTGCAACATGCTGTCCGCGAGCAGGCACATCCGCTCCGCTGCTTTTTCTTTCAAACTGCTCCGTGCCAGATTTTGTCCTTCGTAGATCTGGACAAAGTCCTGACGGAAGATATCGTGGGCCAGTTCCGAGCGCATGGCTTCGATGCCTGCTTTCGTCAGGAATCCATCATTGTCCTTCGCGGAATAGACCATCAGATGTACATGGGGATGATGCCCCTCATTATGGAAGGCCGCATACCATCTCAGATCCGCACTGTCAATCTTCATGTGCCTGGAGAGCATGGCACGTTTGGAACGCAGGAGCGCCATCCACTCTCTGGCGGAGTCATATCCGAGCCTTGCCGCATCTTCCCGGCGCAGGCTGACCACATGGGTCCAGACAGGGCCTTTGTGGCCGGATACTTCTTTCTGTACTTCCGAAAGGATCACCGGCCTCCCCGCATCCGTAAACAGACCATGCTCACCGATCCGTTCCACACGGGGACGATTGGCCAGGTAGTCCACATAGTTTTCTTTCATGGCTGCCATATCCAGGTTCCGCTCCATTGCCTGGGTGATGAATTCTGAGGCATTGCCGATGGTAGAACACCGGCAATAGTCCTCATACTCCAGCATGTCTTTGGACTCCGGCATGTCTTTCAGGAGCTGTCGGATCAGATCTTTCTGGGCGGATGTTACTGGTAGGTTCTTTTTGCTCTCATCTGCTTTTTCCACGCCTTCACGGGTACTGATGTAGCGCACATAGTTCTGCAGATGCTCTGGCGGAGCGTCACGGATGTAGCGGCTGGTGAAGATTAGTTTTGCCATAGAGTATTTCCTCCCATAATAAAAAGGCAGCCGTTTTTGACTGCCTTTTCCAAAATCCTTTCATACATTTCCCTTTCTCACTCTTTCTAACACACAGTTTCTATCCAACTATTCTAATTGTTCCCATATCTGAAGTGAATTTTTTTCTATCTGCACCGATAAGTCCTTAGCTCGAATCGCAGAAATGTCATCTACAAGTTTTAATAATTCGGCTCTTAGGCCAACTATAGAATTAAATTTCATGGTAAATGGTGCATCTGTTTCCAAGAGCAATCTATCTTCTGGAATCACCTTTACCAATTCCCTTCCAGACTTCGTCACCAACATTTTTCTGTTAATTGAAAAGAATGCTCCATTTTCTACGGCCCTATTGCGTTCTGTAGATGTTCCCGTAAACCAATGAAATATACACTTACAAGTTTGAAATGTTCCCGCCTCTTCCAATTCATCTATAATTGTGCTGGCAGCCTTAACACTGTGGATAGATAATATTTTTCCCCCTTCGTCAGCACAAGCTTTAGCAATTTTGCGAAAACATGATATTTGCTGGGCTTTAGATCCAATGTAAGATGAATTAAAATCAATCCCTACCTCACCAATATATTGGGAATCCTTAACAAACTTTAGGAATAAATCTATCTCGTGCGCTCTTTCAAAGACTAGCTGCGGATGAAATCCCAACCCTACTTTTATATTTTTCACTCCACAACAGAACTTTTTTTCTTTTCCAAAGGCTTTTGGTGTAGTTCCTACAGCTATTATGCCAACATCTGATGTTTGAAACTCATGTATCAGCGATTGCATGTTATCCATCAAATCCAAATGAAAATGAACATCAATTAACATTTTCTATCTCCAAACTATCCTGAATCCACTGTTCAACTTCCATCAAACCCCTTGTGTATACATCGGCAAGCTCCGTAAGATATGTTTCGTCGTTTTCAAGCGGTCCTGGTTTATGAATCAGTATTTTATTTGCACACGGGTTCTCTTTTAATCTCTTTATAGCATACTGAAATGAGCGTATCTGTTCACCTATGGCTCCTCTATCATTAATGAGCTCCTTAACCTTTGGATACAAATATGAAGACGGATCAAAATCTCCAAAAGCACCATGCATCGCTGCTCTACGAATAATACATGGCAGACAATGTCCACAGTGTTGTGATTGCCCACTACGAATATTTGCACTATTGACAGATGAGCAGGAATATGACAATTTTACTACCCTCTTAAAAAAATCTTTATTAAGACATTCTGAGGCCATCTCACCTTTCGTTTTGTTCCAATATGGATTAGAGATGGAAAAATTGAAGAGCCCCCCTACTACCTCATTCCATAGCTTGAGATAAAAAGGATGAGTAGTTCTTGTGCTATGCGATCCAACCCGCATGTATTCCAGAGGAACATTTAACGCAATAAGTCCATTCTCTGGCATTAGTAATTGTGTACATCCTTTTGTTCCACTCATTGCCAAAATCGATATTGAGATAAAAAGAAAAGATCTGCTCCTCTGATTCATATCTTTTTCTGCTTCTGGCAACTCAATATCGGTAAGATTGGTCCACAGGTATGCATTTTCATGGGATACATTGTTATACTCACAATCAAGGGCAGCAAGCAAATTCGTTTGCCAATGACGTACCCTCCCCTCTCCAGCATGACTAACCAACAAAGTTGGCTGTTTTTGCTCCATATAATTAATTGCTGCAATCAAACTATCCATACCACCTGAAAAAAGTGAAGCAATCCCATATTTATCTGTTCTTTGACTGAATTTTTTTTCATCAGCAAGAAGCACTTCTCTCTTGGTAAACTGAATCTCCCAAATATCTCCCGTAAGAAATTTTAGCATTCGTTCCAGGGTTACTTTATACTCCTTCCACAAGCCATCAAATACAGGTATAGTAAGAGTTATTTCCCGCGTCCATGAGTTCTGAGATTGTTTATCTCTTGAAATCTTCATGTCAGCAATATAAACCATCAGACCAAGGATGATTGCATCAATACCGCTTTCTGAAGGATAAATGCTTTGCTTACTGAGTTCATTCATTGTTGTCTGAAGGCCATAGCGAAGTGAGCTATCCGATGCCAAGAACGGAAGCTTTACAGAAATAGTACTGTTATTGGGATGCGTATCACAAACAAGACTGTGTAAGTCTTTATCGAATGACGCTATTAAATGATATCTATACATGGCCGTTACCTAATCCTTCCAAAATTTCGTAAGTCTTCTGATAAATACTATCCGTAATTTTTTGCGCTTCGTTATTCGTAATTTGCATATTACGATTTCTAACATCCACAAAAGCATCCGAAACACTTTGTTTTATCATTTGTTCCACTTTTTCCTCAATATGTGCTACTTCATTAATGTCATTTGGAAGTGTAATCGTTTTATTGGCAATGTCATTCATAAGTTGTTCCAAAACAACTTTGCTCATAAAATTCTGTAAAACTGACTCACATTCTTCATGTGTCAAACTCTCAGTCGGTTTGCCATATAAATCAGGATCATCCGCAATCGCATCGTAGTATGCTGACCGGGCTATCCCCTCATCATTAGGTCCTCCATCTGGGCATATAAACGCTGCAATCTTTACAAAGAAATCAGATGCTGAAAGACCTTCTATATTTCCAAGCGAAAGCCGTTGTGCAATTTCTTTTGCACCGCCGCCTGACAGATTATTCAGAATCCCATATAATCTTGCGGCGCTCCCTCTTGCCGTTCCCAGTCGAGTGGTAGCTTTTAAACTTCCACCTAACGATCGATTAACATAACTCGATATGGTTCTTTTCATGGAACCACTATCGCGACCCCCTTCAGATATGTAATGAGTGAAAGATGTCCTTGGCCCTCTGAATCGATTTTCATCACCATTTGGTGGAATCGTTGTTAGGTTCTGCGTAACTGACTGAGCCGGCACAAACGGAGTATCCTCTTCAAGCCACGAAGGCACTAATGGTGTATGCCCAGATTGGCCTTTATTTCTCGTTGATGTACCCATTGGCTATTATACCTGCGCTTTCTTAGCTGCTGCTTTTATCATATCATCTGTGCTATTAATTTCAATTTCTTTAAAGAATTGATTAAGTTTACTTCTCGCTACTGAGCTTTTCGGTATACAAGCATCCCATCCTCCAACAGCCCAGATACCAAGTTTCTCAAACGGAAGTGTAAGGAGGAACCCTGCAAGATCTTCCTGAAGTTCTACTCGGAATTCAACCAACTTCCTAACGCCTTCCACAACCTTTGGTGTTTTGTTTTCTGAAACATTTCTAATAAATATATCTTGAGAGACAATTTTAAAAAGACGTTTGGCATCCCCATTTTCTAATTTAAGGATTTCCTCTTTTTTGTTGGCAACATTAAATTTTCCACCTCTCACAATAGATATCAATTCCCGCAGTCTTTCCTCTGGGCTGCTAAAGAAGAAATCATTCTTCTCTGCACAGGCAAAAAAATATGGCCTAAGATCCCTGCCAGCTAAAGAGGGTTCTGTTTCCATCCATGCCTTCACATCTTCTTGCTCAAGGAATTTTCTGAAACTTTCATGTCTAACCACTGGCTTATGAGACTTTTCAACTTTTCCTCCCCCTGACCTTTTCTTTGGTTGAGGCAACTTAGTAGGATCTCCTTCTGTTTCTATGGCATGTTCTTCATCTTCAGCTATCTTTTCTGGAGTATCCTTTTCGGCACAAACTTCAAATGCTAAGCAGACACCATCCTCATTAAGTTCTGCAGCCAAAGCTTTATAAAATTCACCATTATACTGCTCTGCGAGCATCATTTTTGCCAGTACAGCCATCTCCAGATCCTCTTTTGCAAATCCACGGTTATATGAAACCTCTGTCCTCAGCAGAAGCATATTTACAAACCTTTTTATATTTCTCGGATTTCCATTTGTATTCTCCGCTAAAATTTTATCAATACTTTTTGCAATCGCAATATTTCCGACCACACGGCTGTAGCTATCACCCAGTGCTTCCTTTATTTCTTTTGTAGATAGTTGTTCCAACGCCCAAGGTTTATGTAATTTGTTGATTACGATATTGACTAAAGACTTTAATCCATCTGATTCACTCAACTCAGACTCAATAAGCAAAAGCATTATATATAACTGTGCCTCTGCAATACCAATCCGTGGTATATGAAGTGGAATTTGAATAAGTTTCTCTAAATACTTATCAGCAAATCGATTATAATCAATTTTTGTTCCTATATCCTGGTTTTCAGTATCTTGTTCAATAATTCGAGGGAAATATTCTATTACAGAATATCGAATCATCAAATCATCTGCTGCAATAATAAAAGCAGCATTGTCTAATGACAAAAACATCCTTACTGCTTCCAATGTCTCTATCGCTACTCGCGGCAGACATCTGTCAAGATCATCAATAAGCACCACTAACTTCTCTGCATGTGCTTCTCTGAAAAGATCATTGAAATTCTTTCTGAATTCTTCCATCTCCTTATAACCAGATGTCTCTGTTTCAGTATCTTTTATTAACCCACCTATAACGCCAATTAGTTCCTCGACTTTTTCCTTATCGGTTACTGTTTCTTTAATATGATTAGCCATACTATTGATTATTGCCAACGGTGCTGTTCCAGTCGCAATTGATACCGCAGTTTTACCAATACTCTTTGCAATACTAAGTTTATCAAGATTGGTCCATACTTTTCCGCCAATCTCTTTAAGTTTTCTCAGCCCTCCTTTAATTTTATGTTTTTTATAATAATGTTTTGACTTTTTCTCTACTTGAGAAACGATTGCGCTCATCAACGCAATTTTTGCATCCTCAAACCCTTGATACTGCCAACTGTTGAATCGTACAATTACGACATCTGTGGAGTCTATTTTTGTTTCCTCGTCATTTTCCCATTCTTCTTCCTCTGTTTCATCCCAATCATCAATATCACTATTTCCATCCAAAACAGAATTTGAATTTAGCTCGGCCTCTACCATGGCAAGAACACTGGATTTACCTGCTCCCCAGTCACCATGAACACCAATAGAAACAGAATCCTTGCTATCTTTTATTATAGAAACTATCGTTTTGGCTATGGCCATATTGTTCAATCGATCTATACTCGTTTCATTATCAGAAAGAATCATTCGTTTATCCCCTCTCCTCATCCGTGCCAAGCAGCTTTTTCAAATCGTCAATATCAGGAAGAGCTTTTTTAAGCTCATCTGACATATCCTTTGAGGTCTTATAAGTTGCCACCCCCATCGGCTTGCTGTAATCCCTGATAACAAAATCCACAAAAGCTTTATTCATATCCTTGCATAGAATAATACCAATGGCAGGATTTTCATGTGGCTTCTTCTCAAATTTATCAAGTACACTTAAATACCCTGACAATTGTCCCAAATATGATGTCTTAAATTTTCCTGTCTTCAATTCGACTGCTACGAGACAATTTAATTCTCGATTAAAAAATAAAAGATCGATATATTGGTCCTCGCCAAAAGCATCAAGGTGGTATTGATTTCTCACGAATGTAAAGTCCTTGCCAAACGTGAGAATGAACATTTTCACATTGTGGATTATTGCATTTTCTACTACCTTCTCATCTATATCCTCTCTATCTCTAATGCCCAATTCCTCCACATTGATATAATCAAGCAAATATTCATCTTTAAAGGTATTAACTGCCCGGAATGCCTGATCCGCTGCTGGAAGTGTTTCATAAAAATTGTTTGGCAGTCTGCCCTGATGGTGATAATCGTCCGATGCAATACTTCTACCCAAAGCCTCATAACTAAACCGCTCTGTCGCACACCTTTTAATATAAAAAATTCTTTCATCTTCATCTTTTGTCTTTGAAAGAATAAGTCGATGATGTGAAAATCCAATACTCAAAAACTCTTCCATGGGGAATTCCTGCGTTTTTGGCACAAGCGTGTTCCAAATTTCATCATTACATTCATTAAGCAATTTGGCACATGTATGTGCCAAATTTGAACCCACATTATTCTCATAGTTTACAGGAGAATTATCCAATTTTTTCCATTCTTCATAAAATGTACGCATATATCGAAGATTACGCGCCGAAAAACCCCGAAGACCTGGAAGTTCTTTGTCCAGCCGCTCACTGATCGCATCTATTGCTCCTTTTCCCCAAAAACCATTCCGGGAGTTTAAAGAAATGTACTTTCCAATACCAAAATACAGCATCAGCTGTTTTTCATTCACAATTTTGGAAGCATTATATTGGCTTTGCAAAATAGCAGTCTTTATTGTTTGGACAGCCTCATCGTAATTCTGAATTTCACTCATGGTCATTCTCTCCTAAAAAGAGTCTTATTTTTACAATACTTTTACATCTGTTTCCTCTACAATTTCCCGCACACAGTCTATCTCTTATTATATTCTCTGTGATGCAGTTTTGCAAATATTTTATGCATGATCCCGGATGCCACAATGCTTTTATATCCAACGAAGCGCTCCCCGTAGCAAAGTAAACTACGGGAAGCAACCCATACCTCATTACGTTCGGCCTTGATTTGTTACGCTGCGAGCAGCGAGGGGGTGTACCCTCCTGTGATTTTTCTACAGCACACCCAGCTTCTTCAGCAGCGCCACACAATCCTTCGCTCCCTGCACATACAGATACAGGCAGTCGTGATCCGCCGCCAGCAGTGTCGCCTCCACATAATCCGTGATGGATTTCTTCACATCCTCCGGCAGGTCTTTGATCTTCTCCTGCATCTCCTTACTCAGTCTGGCCACCCTGTCCTGGAGTTCCTGCTCCTCCGGTGACTGCTCATTGCGCTCCCGCACTGCCGTTTCTGTCATCTCCCGGATCACCATCTCGTAGATTTCTTCTCTGTCCATTTTCATTTCACTCCTTTTTTGATCAACATAAACGGAACTGTCCCCACAGTCCATATACAAAACTAATAAACTTTTCCTTTTAGTTTTCACGTTTCTGATACTTGTATGCGTCATTCAGCTCCACTGCACCATTGAGACGTTTCACTTCCTCCACACACTTTGCATGGAGCTTCCGGAATGCACTTTCATCGATCCGGCTTTCCGAATGGTAGGCGATCATATGCGCTAGCATGGACAGCTCCACTGCGATCTTAAAATCCATCCGGGCCAGGCGGTTCTCCGTATCCTGTACCGTGCTGGTCAAGACAGAGGACAAGGACTGCAGCAGGTAGTCTTCGGCCTTCCCGGAATTCAGATAGCCGCAGTAGAACTTCAGCGCCTCCGTCACAAATTCATTTCGGGAGCGCACGTTGGCAGCTGGCAGGAGGCTGTCCGCCATCTCCAGCACTTCCTTTTCGATGTAGAAACCGGTCCGCACCTTTTCCTTTCCTCTAGCCATCCATGCCTCCCTTCCCTCTGACCGGCACATTTCTGCCCGGTATTCAATTTCTTTCTGTAAAACTCCCCTAAATTGCCTCCTTTTCCCGGATTCAGGCATAAAAAATCTCTGTATCCCTGAAAAAGTTATGCACTTTCGTCCTTCCGCACGGCTTTGCCGGGCGGTGTTTTCCGGGTTTAGGCTGCGAAAGCAGCATAAACCCTTTAACCTGCACACCTTTCGACCCGGAACTCACGCCGCTCTGGCCAGATCACCAACCCTGCCCAAATTGCTCCAACAAGGCGGATTTCCCTTCCGGTGGTAACTACTGCCACCCCTTCCCCGAAAACGGCACACGGGGCCACACGGCGGCTTACAGGGGCGGATGCCGGGGGCACGTTCTCTGCACCATATGCATACCGTCCCTATCCTGCCCGAATTCCTCCTGTATCACCTGCTTCCGGGCGGTTTTCTCGCTTCTTTTCTGTCTATCCTGCTCCCTTGGCCTTTCCATTCCCCGTCACTGCCATCACTCAGAATGCTTTTTACATGCTGCCCCTGTCTTCACTCTGCCTGTCTACATTCCTCTGCCTGTTCGGACGGGACGGCCTGGCATTTTCCTCTCTGGCGATCCGGTCATCCAGGTACTCCCTAGTTGCCTGAGGCACATATTTTTCATAGAGTTTCTGGAGATATTCCTTCAGTTCCGCCTGCAAATCTGCTTCCTTCTTCCCCATATGGTAGGTCAGGGCATCCAGGCGCTCCGTGTTGAAACTCATCGTCAATGTTGTATTTTTCATATTCTCATCTGCCTCCGATCATAAAATTTTCTTGTCACTGTCTTTTTGCACATGCCTCCATCATCTCTCCTGGATGACCGGAGCCATCGCTTCCTCCTCCGGCTCATTCACCCAGTTCTCATAATCCTCCACGCTGCAGTACCCTGCCAGCATGGCAGAAAACGCATCCAGCCGGCTGGCCTTCACTCCGGACAGCTCCATCTGCAGGCCGGAATAGCCCTGGAACACCCGCACCACTTTTGCATCCAGCACATCCGCCCAGGCTTCCTTTCCTGCCTCCGTCAGTGTTTCCCCATCCAGTTCCACAATGGTATGGGGCAGCCCGTAATCGATCTCATCATGGACCAGATGCAGGTTTTCCCAGTGGGCGCACAACAGATCCTTCAGACAGGTTCCCATGGCCTGTCCTCCATTTTCCTGTATCATGTTATCTCCCGAATCTTTTTCCTGGGAAACAAGTCCCGCCAGGCTCTGTCTTCGCCCCTCCTGCAAGTTTTTACAGAAATCCGGATAAAAACGCAGCTCCAGGCAGTCTCTGTGGATACTTGCCAGACTCACCTCCGGCCTCTCCACAAGCATATCCGCCAGAAGCTCTGTCAGTGCCGGATTTTCAGAAAGAGAAAAATCACACCCTTCCTGTATCTGATCCAGATAAAAGACCCAGTTTCCATCTCCCGTATCACTGGTCCCCTCCAGAATCATCCGGTCTGCCAGTCGGGACATCCCTGCCCCGAACTCGGACAGGGAATCGTATTCCAGGGCGGCGGCATCCGGCACATAGGAGGCGTAGCGGGCGTAATCATAGCCCTCTGCTTCTACCAGGACACCGTCCCTTCTCCCCTCGCCGGTGACCAGCAGGCAGTGGTACACCCCTTCCTTATCCTGGCACATGAGATCTTTATTCTCCACCACACATGGGACATCCTGCAGCGGATCCCTCAGAAACTTTTCGAACGCCTCCGCTGGCAGGCAGACTTTTTTCTCCACCTTCGCCTGCCAAAACTGAAAATCCGGCTTGTATAAAAACAGCATATCTACTGGGTTGATCGCACATCCCTCCTTCAGGTAAAATCCACTTCGTAAAGGGTTTTCACCACCCTCTTATATTCCGCGTGCCGCAGCGCCTCCTTTGTTCCATGGCGCACCTTTTTGTTCAGCTGCTTCCTCCGCAGGGATATCCCCCGCTTCAGTTCGCCCTGCATGCTGTCCGGGCCTCTTCCCCGTACCCAGTCGGCTCTCCTTCTCCTGGCTGTGCCGGGCATTGGTTTCTGTAATGCCATCGCTTCCTCCTGTTCTGCCGTTTTATCAACCAGCTACTGTTTTCTTTCAGCAACACACCATACCGGAACCTTCCCGAAAAGTCGATACCCAAAACCCACAAAGATCCCTTTTCTTCTCTGCAGATTTTGGCTTCTTCCTCTCCTTTACGGGATCCCCGGCAGACGGCCCGTGGCGTAGTAATGGCTGCGCCAGAAATTGGAGTTCAGGTCACCGTAGCCAATGGGATTTCCTGCATGAAGCATCTTTCCATCCCCCACATACATCCCCACATGACTCACCGGGCCGGGGGATGCATAGGTCCCGGTAAAAAAGATCAGGTCACCAGGCCTTGCCTCCTCACGGGGCACGATGGCGCACTGATTATAGATTCCTTCCGCTGTTGTCCTTGGCAGGTTGTAGACGCCGGACTGTGTGTAGATCCAGCAGATATACCCGCTGCAGTCAAAGGACGTAGCCGGGGAAGAGCCGCCCCACACATAGGGGTAGCCGATATATTTCGTGGCTTCCGCAAGTAGCGCCCCGAAGCTCCCATCCCCCATGGCCTCCCCTGCCTCGAAGCTGCCAGGCCCCACCCGGCCATAGACTGCCGTGGTATAGATCCGCTGGGCGTTGGCCCGGTCCTCCATGGTCAGGGTCCTTCCCAGAAGGCTTTCCAGATTGCGGCAGATCTCCTCCTGGTCGGTGAGGAAAATGGCCACCGTATAAGTTTCCTCCGTGATGCTCCCATCCTCTTCCTCTACCTCCCTGGTCCGTTCCTCGTAGCACAGGAAGCATTCCAGAAAGTCCTTCTGCACACGGCGGGAGGGCTGCCCCTCGCCAAAGTACAGGGCATAGAACCAGGCTTTAACCCGGCTGGCATCGATCTCCCCGCCCTCCAGGTTATCCATGCCGGCGATCAGGCTGTCCAGATTCTGGAAACTCTTTCGGATATCCTCGATGTATTCCCGATACTCCTTCGGCACCTTTTCTGACAGCGTCCCGCCATGGAAGGACAGATCCACAGCAGAGAAATTGTGCGTACTGGTACCGTCCAGTGCGCCCAGGATCATGAAGGTCATCAGGATGAACGGCATGAACACCGCAACGATCACGGAAGCGATCGCTGTCCTGGCCCGCTTGTCCGTGACTGCCACAGCGGCTGCCTTTACTGCCAGGGTAATGGCTGCGGATGCGGCCATCTCCATCATCTCCTTTCTGAATTATACTCTATATCGGTCTTTTTTCAACCGATTAAGATACTGTTTATTTGCTAAATTGTTGGTTAAACTACCTCTATAGCGAAAAACAGAGGTGAACCCATGGAAGGAACAGACGCAAAGGTGATCGGCAGCCGTATCCTGGAATGCCGTAAAAAACTGAAATACAGCCGGGAGAAACTGGCGGAGGCCGCAGACGTATCCAATTCTTTCCTGGCGGAAGTCGAACATGGCACCAAGAACTTTTCCGTCCCGGTACTGGCAAGGCTCTGCAAGGCCCTCGGAGTATCTGCTGATTATCTCCTGTTCGGCAGGGAAAATGCGCCCGACACATCCGGCATCCTCCAGATGCTCTCCGGCATCGACCCTCAGTACCTGCCATGTCTGGAGGAACTTCTGGCCGCCTATATCAAGACCATAACGATTGCGGAAACCCGTTAGCTGTGCCGAAAAGCACAGCTTTTTATATCTGCAATACCTGATGCTTCCAGCAGCCATCTGCCATTTCCCTGTTGCCCGCACCATCAGACACATATCTTTTGCCCGTGGTTACCTGCAGGTCTGTTCCTGCACATACCTTCTTACATATTCATGCCGTCAAACATGCTGTACTGCTGAGGCGACTCCCCGATCCGGTTGCTCCTTTCCTGCTCCATCACTTCTTTTGTTCTCTCCAGCGCCGCCTTCAGCACATCCTCATCCATACCGGCTGTCTGGTATCCTTCCGCAATCACATCATAATAATAACCGGACGGCATGGCTGCCTGCCTCCCGTCATTCATCACATAGACCATGGCAGACACGTTTTTCCCTTCAATCTCCACCTCCAGGTTCTCCTTCCGGTAGAGGTGCGGCCACCCTTCATAGCGGTCCAGTGCCTTTTCATTCCGGGGAGAGATCTTCCATAAAAGCACAGGCACACTGGCGTTTTCCCGTGGCTCTATGGTGGCCACTCCCCGGAACAGAAGCTCATAGCCTTTGACCTCACCGGTCCCCACGACTGTTGCGCCGGGACACCGCTTCTCCATCTGGGAGAGGTTTAAGTTGCTCCCATATGCGATATATAACCGTTCCTCTTCTCTCTTCATTCCCATTCCTCCTGCTTTCCTGTCCTCTACATGGACATGGTAAAAGCCGGGGACTCCTCCCCGGCTTCCTGCCCCTCTGTATGCTGTTCTTCTGTCTGCCCTTCTGCTGCGGCCTGCCTTTCCGCAGCCTCCGCCATCTCCTTCTCTTTTTTCTGTCTCATCCGTTCCTTCTGTGCCAGGGCCTGGGCCGGATCCTTCCAGGCAATGCAGCCGTCCAGATGCTCCAGCAGGTGCCCCCTGGCGGTCTTGAACTCATCCCCGATGAGCCCCAGGCGCAGGAGCCAGGTGCGGAAGGTATACTTTTCATTTTCCGTCACGGTCTTCCTGCGGCTGGCGCAGCTCTGGTTCAGCGCCTGTGCCCCGATCGCCAGGCAGAGCTGGATATACGCCTTGATCTTCCCTGCATGGACCGTACCGTTGAACAGCCGGAACTCCACCGTGCCTTTCTGGAACACGCTGTGCAGGTTCAGACAATGATACCGGCTGTCATCATAGTGGGTGTCCCTGCGGCTGTTTCCGCCATACCAGATGCGCTCCACCGCCTCCATGCTCTTTGGCTTCCGGCTGTTCAAATCGTCCAGAAAACGCTGTTCCACCGGCTGGCACCAGCGGTGCTGCCTGGCTACCGAAACCTGCAGCGCCTTGTAGATCAGGTCCTCCTTTGCCGCCATGATGTTGGTGATGTTCCGGAGCGTCCGGGCATCAAAAGGGGATGCATCGATATGCACATGGATCCCGCAGCTTTTGTTTGCAAATGCACCCGCTTCCCGCAGCTTCCGGATCAGCTCCTGGACCGTCACGATGTCCTCATACCTGCAGATCGGGCTGACCATTTCCGTCCGGTATTCCGGGGATGCGTCAAACCTGGTTTTTCCTTCTTTTCTCTGGGCTTTGATACTGGCATCGCTCATAAATTTCCATTCCCGCTGCTGTTGGTCCTTTGCCGCATAGGTGTCATAATAAGTCCCCACATAATAGGACGATGTGCCAAAGTGTGCCGCTGCCACCTCTGCCGCCCTTCTCCGGCTGATCCCGGTCAGTTCGATCTCAATGCCGAATTTCTGGTCCTTCAGATCCATGCCTGTCCACCTCCTCTCCTGTCAGGATATTCCGGCCTCCATCAGCGCCCGCCTGCCTTTCCGAACAGCCTGGCCTTGTAATCCGGAGCCGTGACCATCAGATTGTAACGCTCATTGCCGCACTTATAGAGACATACCCCTCGCTGTGGATAACGGATCAGGGAGAATTCACTGGGTTCCAGCTGCAGAGTGTCGATATAGAACTTCTCATCAATGGCACCAGCATTGAACAGGAACTGGTGGGTGGGGATGGAGAACAGGGGCTTGGTGTACTCCCGGATTCCCTCGATATTGAAGTCCTCCAGGTTCTGGCTGGCAATGATGACCGCCGAATTTTTCTTCCTCACCCGTTTCATAAAGTTCCGCACATACTCCACAGCCGTCAGGTTGGAAAGAAATAAATAGAATTCATCCAGGCTGGCCGCCGTATCCCCGGTGGTCAGAAGCTCGTTGCTCATGTAGGACAGCACGTTAAACAGCAGGGCATTCTTCAGGCTTTTGCTGGCCTGTAAAAGCCCCTTCACCCCGAAGGTGACAAAGGTGGAATCCGTGATGTTGGTATGCCCGTTGAAGAACTTGGACTCCGCCCCCTTACACATGGAATGCAGCCCCAGGAGGATGTTCTGCAGAAGCTCCGCCGTATAAAGCTGCCGTTCCTTTTCATCAAAGCCTTTGTATTCCGCCTCGATAAAATCGTACATCTCCGAAAGGGTTGGGTAATCCTCCGGCCCCAGCAGTTTAAAATCCGTCTGGTCACTCAGGCCCCGGCTCTGGTACAGCTTCTGCAGCATGATCTCGATCACATCGATCTCCCGGTCCGTGAAGTCCTTGTAACTGCGGAAGAAATCCTTTAAAAAGCTGATGTGCTGGCTCAGACGGCTGCTGATCCGGAAGGTCTCCGGGGCATCCGGATCCTCCGGCCCGTCCCCCTCATCCCATACCTTCGGCTCCAGGGGATTGATGATGTAGCGTCCTCCCATCAGGTCAATGAAGCACCCCTGCAGGTTGTTGGTCAGATCCTCATACTCCATCTCCGGATCCAGGCAGATGACGTTCATGCCCGACTCCCGCAGGTTGCACAGGATCAGCTTCAGCAGATAGGACTTGCCCTGGCCGGAGTTTCCAAGGATCAGGATGGAGCCGTTGGTTTTGTCCTCCGCCCTCTGGTTAAAGTCCACCAGGACATTGCTGCCGAACTTGTCACGGCCCACATAGAAGCCATGGGGATCCGTCTTTCCGCTGTAGTTGAAGGGATAGAGATTGGCCACGCTGCTGGCAGGCAGCACCCGCTCGAACTGGTCCCGGAACACATTTTTTCCGCTGGGCATCACGGACTGGAAGCCCTGTTGCTGCCGCAGCATCAGCCGGTCCACGTTCAGCTTGGAGCGGATCAGTTCTGTCAGGACCTCTGTCTGTAACAGCTTCAAACCGTCATAATCACTGGCCGACAGTTCGATGTATACTGCCGTGTGCAGCAGAGGTTCCCGGTTCCGGTGGGTCTGGGCCACGATGGTTGCCACATCCTGCAGGTTGCTCTCCGCCATCACGGTCTGCTGCAGGTCATTGGTGTTGGCCCGCTCCATCCGGTTCTTGCTGGCGGCGTTGCTGATGATCTTCCGCTCCTCTGCGGCATTCACATGACGGGTATAGATCCGAAGCGTCACCCCATCCTTCTCCCCCAGCCTTTTTAAGATGGCCTGTTCCTCTGTGGAAGTAGGGTATTCCCTAAGCGCCCAGACACAGCGGAAAGTGTTTCCGCAGATGAAGTGGTCTGTATTGAACTTGACCACCGAAGGGGCGATCATATCCAGAAACTCCTGCACGCGAACATCTTCCGGATATCCGGACTGGTCTGTATTTGTATTCCTCAATTCTGTTCCTCCTGTCCTGATTTTCTGCATGAAAACCTGCTAACAAAAGTCAAGACTTTTTAGCAGGTTTTTAAATAAATTTTTGGTATGAATTTTTCCCACGACAATTAGACCGGTGGAAAATCCGGTCTGCCTTATCCTCTGTTTTAGTTCTTTTTACTTCTGGTATACTTCCATCACACGCGCATAATAAATCCTAAGGAATTTATTTAATCCCGCTATTTTTGCTGCACGTTTTGACTTTCCTTCTTTTTCTTTCTTCAAAATAAATTTATATACTGCCGCATCTTCTGGTTCTTTATGGGTTTTTAGGCATCTCATCACTTCATATCCGATCTTACGCAGACTGGAAGATCCTCTCTTAGATATTTTTCTCTCTGTTCCAATGAACTGCCCTGATTGATATGGCGGCGCGTCGATTCCTGCGTGGGCTATCAAGGCTTTTCCACTATGGAATCTCCTTACATCCCCAATCTCTGCGATCAATTTAGGCGCAAGGACATTTCCAACACCTCCCATTGCCCTGACAACCGGATATTCCGGCAGACTCTTGGCTAATGCCTGCATCTGTGTTAGAATAGTCATTAGAGTGTTATCGACTTCTCGTAACACCCGCACTGCCTCCTGTACCAGCATTTTGGTCGATGGGGTATCGGAGGATACTGTGGGGATGCCTTCTTTTGCCAACGCATAAATCTTGACGGCTTTATCCTGGCTCTGGTGGTATCCCTTCTCTTTTGCCCATTTTAGATAGCTCTCTATAAACTGTTCCTCCGATTTCTTCGTGATATTGTCATAATGCCAGTATTCTTCCGCAAAATCCCCCAGCTTATCTTTCCCATTTGTTTCATTCCAGCCTTTCAGCAGCGTTTTGATCCCAGGCATCGTATAGTCCAGAAGATGGGTCAGTTCCAACACGCTTTCCACACGCATCCGCATATAATGGCGGTACTGCCGTCCTAAAAGCTTCAGCTCTGCGTAGATGCTTTCTTCCGCTTCATATTCTCTCAGCCGATACCAATGGTCAATCCCATAGTTAGAGATCGTAACAGCATCCTGCTTATCTGTTTTCACACGCCTCAGTCCCTGGCAACGGTATTCCTTCATTTCAAATGGATTGACCACTGCCACAAACAGCCCTTTTTCTTTCAGATAGCATAATACAGGCAGATGGTAGATCCCGGTGGCTTCCATAACTACACGAACATCATCATTCAAACGTAGCAGCATAGAAGTCAATTCGGATAATTCTTTCTCTGTATGACAGACTTCAAAAGGCCTGCTCACGATTTCACCATACGGCTTCAGGATACATATGGTACTTTTTTCTTTTGACACATCAATTCCTACACTTATCATCTGTAACCTCCAAAATAAATTTGTAATTGTCCCATCCACACTTATTACCACTCATTTTAGTTCGTTACACGAAAGCACCTTACGGGTTTCAACCTGCTTAAACGACTGCTTATAATAAGGGGTGGTTGACGGTTTTCATGACGGATGTGGTTAATCCAAAAAGCGCCTCGCCAGACCAATTACTCCCTTATCATAAAAAAATAAGTGCAGAAGGTAAAGCACTAATGATATGCTTTATCTCTTACACTTATATGGTACTAAAAACGCCAGATGCTTTTCACATCTGACGCTTCCTGTCTCTAAATTTTTATGATCCTGCTTTTACAACTGCTGGCTCATCCCCTGGGCCTGTTCGATCATGGCAAGGTACCGGTCAAGCTGTACCTCCTCCAGTCCCGCAATCATCTCCGCAAACGGCCCGATATTTCCTTCCACCGCATAGGCTTCCAGTGCGTTAAAATAATCCAGCCGCTCCTTCTTGTCTATAGATATGGGTGCAAAGCCGTTTGCCATCAGCTGGTAATTCATGATCAGCCTCGATGTCCTCCCATTCCCGTCCGGGTAGGGATGGATCTTTACGAATTCCGCATGGGTCCATGCCGCCAGTTCGATCAGGTTCAGCTGCTGTCCCTTCCAGCCCAGGTCTGCATAAAAGTCTTTTGCCTGCCGGTACATCTCATCGGGGGAAGGCGGGGTATGCTGTGCACCGGAAATATACACATCCACATTTCGGTAAACTCCGCCTGCCAGGATGTTCTTCATCAGGATTGCATGGATATCTTTGACGATCTTCTCATCCAGCGCATACCCTTTTCCAATACAGTCTTTCACATAATGGAAAGCCTTCTCATGGTTTATCGTCTCATAAAGCTCCCGCAGACGCTTGCCGCCCACGCTGATCCGGTCCTCCAGCACCAGCTTTGTTTCCATCAGTGTCAGCGTGTTCCCCTCTATCGCCGTGGAATGGTGGGTATATTCGATCTCAAATGCCCGCTCATAGCTGGCAATGGTCAGTTCCGGAATCAGGTGCTTTCCTTCCTGATATGCATCCCGTTTCCGTAATAATTCCGGATAGTCCATATGCTGCTCCCTTCTTCCTTTTTCCAAAGTATACCACACTTTTGCCGGGTAGTAATCCACTATTTTCCCTTAATCATCCGGGATGATCCACCGCTCCCCGTCAAAGTCCTCAAACTTCTCACTGGTCACGTTCTGCTCATAGTATACAGCCATGATCCGCTTGATATCTTCGCTCCCCGCCCGGCTGGCAGAGAATCCCTGCTCTTTTAAGGATTTTTCAATGCGGTCCAGGTAGGAAAACACCTCGGTCCCCTTCTCGTTGTGGAGCCGGATGATGATCAGGAATTCCCTTGCCGTGGCCATCTGCACCTGGATCCGGTCCAGGAAGTTCTGGTCACGTTCCAGGAGCCTGCGGACCACCGGGTTCCTCTCCTCCTCTGCCCGCTTCCGCAAAAAACTTTTGTTCTCCTCGAAGTTCTCCCTGCTGTTTAAGCACAGCATCTCGATCTCCGCCACGCCTTTCAGCACATTCATCAGCGCATACACCCTGGCCCCCACGCTGGAATCGGACAGCACTGACAGGTTGGTGGGCCGGATCATGAAATACACCAGATCGTCCCCGTCATAGGTCTTAAGGCTGTAATCGCTGACTGCCTTCGTGTTGATGAGCTGGCGGGTGGAAAGCTTCTGCTCTCTGGCCTTTTTCTCTTTTCTGCTCATTGGTGAAACCTCCATTCAAAAAATTGCTGCCGGAAAAAGAACGCGCTGGCATAGCAGAGGAAATCCAGGATGCTGGTATCCTCAAAACGGATCGTCAGAAACCCATAGACAGCGGTCAGGATCGCCGGGATGACGATCCCCGTCTGGGTAATGGCAAGGACAGAAAGAAGGACACCCACGCCTACAATGGTGAGATCCTTAAGCTGCCACAGCCACATGGTCGCCTTCGCTTTCAAATGGTCCGGATAAATATACATCACGCTCTCCCCTTTCTTAACATAGCTTTATCTCCTCCATCCCTGAAATCTCTTCTCCATATTTCTCCTGCTCTTTCTGCTTCAGAGCAGGAAAAATACAGAAGGACGGGACCTGCCGTATGGGGATCCCAAGCCTCTCCGCCTCCGCTTTCTCTGCCCGCATCCCTGCAGACAGTTTCTCCCCACACAGCCAGAACTCGTCACAGGCAGCCAGGACCCTCCGGCCCATCTTAAGCCCGGCCTCCCGTTCCTTTGGCACCCGGTCATCCAGAAACTGGGGATACATCAGGTGAACCGCCACCGGCGTATCCCCCTTTGCCGCCGCATACCGGCAGGCCGCTTTCGCAAACGCCACATTCCCTTCCACATCCCCTGCATAGGGGGACGCGATATATACCAATTTACCCTCTGTCATTTTGCCACCGCCTTTACTACGGTTCTGGTCATGTTAATAGCGCTCTGAGCCGCATAGACCGTACTCATGATGTTGGCCCTGGTATTGGTATCCAGCCCGAACTGCCCGGCAATCCTTGGCACCTCCCCGGCTGAGAGCATCAGTCCAAGCCCCAGAAGTGCATGGTCTTTCAGCACCATAAGACCGGCGATCAGGATCGTTGCCTGCAGAAAAGCTGTCAGACACAATCCAATGACCTGCTTGCACCAGCTGGTGAAACCATCCAGGTATCCCCTGGGGATGCTGAACATGTAAAGGCTCCCCACCGCAATCTGGATCACCAGGATCCCGCCCCGCTTTAAGTTGGCAAAGAACACCTTGATGGTAGCGTATCCCATCATGATCAGGATAAAGATCATCAGAATAGGGCTGGTGATCTCCGTCAGGCCGCCGAAAACGCCGCCGCTGCTCATGACCTCCTCCAGACTCGCATCCTGCAGGGTGCCGATGATGTTATTGGCAAGCGTGCCCACATCCGTCCCAAAGCCCGTGATCCCTGCCGTAAAGCTGGCCTGCAGGGATACGCACAGCTGGTAGAGCCGCACCGGCACCACGGAGAACAGCCCCACTGCCAGAAATCCCTTCACGGCATTCAGGGCCGTATCCTTCACGCTGCCCCTGCCGGACTGGTATTCGATGCTGCACTCAAACACAGCCACCACAAGTCCTACTCCGTACAGCGCCCATCCAAACTGGAAAAAGAACTGCACGATTGCCTGGACCCAGGCCATCTCAAACAGCTCCGCCCCCATATTTCCCATGGCGGAAAAAAAGTTCCCAAGGAACCCGATGATCTGCCCGTAAATCCAGTCCACGATCTGCCCAAGAACCGTGTCCGCCACAAAATCCCATATAAACATAGGTCTGCCTGTTCCTCCTTTCTTTTTCCGGAGACCAAAACACATGGACTGTCAGGACATGTCCATCCCCTGCCCGACACCATATTTCCAGCACAGCCTGGGAACGATCTCCGGCAGCATCTCCCTGTTCCAGCAGCTGCTGATGTCCGGTCTCAGTTCCACTTCCGAAAGGATCTCATCTTTTTCCTTTTCCCCAAGGGGATGTGCGTCAATCTCCTGATAGGTATCATTTCTATATTCCAGCACCCGCAGATAGCCTTCTGCACTGGTCTGCCCTTCTCTTCCGATCCACGTCAGATAGTCTTTCAGGACGGATGCCAGCCCTTTCGTCTCGATTTCTTTTTTCTGTCCGTAGGCATATAAGGCAACATATCCATAAGCTTCAAAATCCGCCCCTTCTTTCGGGATCTCTACCTCCGCCAGGGAATCCGGATCCTGGAGCACCTGCATATACACATCCTTTCCCTGGGAAATCAGCCAGGAGCGAAAGTCGATAAACCCGTCATCCGTACAGTGGGTACCCGTGGCCGTACAGGCCGCCCACAGATCGTTCCTGTCTGCAAGCTGCATATACACACCCTTGATCTCATGCCATCTGGCGATGTCCGCAGCAGAATATTCCATCAGTTTCCTCTGGGTTGCTTCCAGAACAGCCTCCTGTTCACCATCCTCCACACATCGGTTGACTTCCCCGATCACCTTCCAGAATGTCTCCTTATCCATACCAGCCTCCTTTCCGCAGCCTGCCAGAAAGACAGGCCGCATATAAACACAGTTTCCTTTCCTCAGATCCCGATGATCCCCCAGATATAAAGCGGGGCCGTCAGCATGAACACCAGGCAGGCGAACAGGATCACCGGTGGAGCCCATTCGATCTGTCCGTGCTTGCGGTAGTCCATATAGGCCGTCCCCACCTTCACGAAGAACAGCACGGCCAGAATCAGGTCGATGGCCGGGAACACCACCTTATTGACCACAGTCTTGATCTGGGCCGATGCTGTGGTCCAGGTTCCCTCAATGGCCCCTGCCACATCCCCGGTCCCGGCTGCGAAGGCAGTGGTGGCGAACATCATCGCCAGGAACAGGCTCACCGCCAGCATTGCCATCCATTTTTTCTTTCTCATTGATTTTTCCTCCTTTTTCTCTGATGCTCTGTTCTTTTATTCCAGCCGAAGCTCCGGCCCAGACGTTCTCATTTCCAGGAAATCAGCAACCTCGAAGACCTCCGGCTCCCCATAAAACCTTAAATCTCCCCGGAATCCTTTCTTCAAAAAGCTGAATTCCTCTGCCAGATTCAAGAGCTCCTGCGGCGCATCCACAGGCATTGCCTGTCTCCAAATGACCCAGTCCCCGCTTTGGTACCTGGGCTGCAGCTTTAAGATCACATACTCCTCCGGCACAAAAGGAGGATAGCGTTTCAGGATACCACCCATTGCATAGTAGGGCTTTCCTTCCTGCATCACTGTCAGCTCCATCAGCCGGAGCGTATCCTCCAGACAGCTGCACACCCAGCATTCCCGATCCCCGAAACGGCGCAGCCTGCCATCCTTCCGAATCCCGTCCAGGTTCTCTCTCTTTGTATAAGACGGCTCCTTTTGGACGCTTTATCCTCTCATATGCCATGCTCCTGCCCTCCTATGACGGATCCTGCGGGGCGATATGCCAGTCCATCCACAGATTTCCCCGGATGCTTACACTGTCCGACAGGTTCATGGACAGCATCCCGGCAGGGGTCCAGCTGTCGATGAGCCAGGTGTAGGGGGTATAACTCCCGTCCGGGTACCAGATCGGTGTGAAATGGGTCCTCCGCTGATAGGTGCTGTACTCGTTTTCCTGAAACTCAAACCGTGCCTGGTACCCGCTCCCGGTACGCCCAAGGAGCCTCCAGAAGCGCCCATACTGGAATTCCGGGAAATATGTCACCGCATTCTGGGCCGGAGTGGTGGCCGCGCTCTGGCTGGTACTGACCCTGGCCGTCACAGTTTCCTGGATCCCGTAACCGGATTTTAAGGTGCTTCCGGAAGCGGTGGGATTCTTCCCATCCGGCGTAATCCCCATGGTAGCCGACAGACCCGCATGGTAGGTATCCAGGTCAAACTCCCACCAGCCATGGTCGCACCAGTAGCCACTGCTGTTCCCGTGACCGCTATGCCAGACCCAGTGTTCCTGCCACCAGGGCCTCCATACGCTCCAGTCCAGGGATGTCTTCTGCTCATTCACCGGCATAGTTCCCGGCGTGAACCCGTCATTCCGGTCATCGGCCTGGGGATCCGGAGGCGGGTTCTGGTCCAGATCCACGATGTTGGCAGTAATCACGCTCTTTTCCGCATGCCCCCTGCCGGTTGCCGAGACGGTGATCTCCATCACCTGGGGTGTGGCCGGGGTGGTCCAGCGGATCCACACCAGCTGGCTGTCTCCGGAGGGGTAATACACGTTGTTCACCCGCATGGTCCGTCCGCCCACATGGAAGGTCACGGATACCGGATGGTCCGGATCCGCCTGGCCTCCCCGCACCATGACCGAAGTAATGACCTCCGTATTCACCCGGTATTCGTAATCATAGACAGACACTGCCGGTGGAGTGACCACTTCATTGAACCGGACTATGCCAAGGCCCAGGGAAGATTTCACCTCCTGATTGGACCGGACGCCGGATCTTGGCCCTCCCCACGCCGGGAACCCCAGGTCCCCGCTTTCCAGGAACATGGACAGCGGCAGGTTCTGGAAGGCAACGGTGGGCAGCACCCTGCGGACGGCTCCCCCGGTCACCTCATCGTAGCAGGCGGCCTCAGTGGCGGTCATGGCCACGTACACGCCCTGGAATTTCACATACATCACCGGTTCCAGGAACAGCTTGTACCTGCCGCCAATCAGGGTATCGAAGTCCATCCCCACCAGCCCGGCGATACTGCGCACCACCTGCTCGTCTGTAAAATAGCTCTTGATCGCCTCAATGCTGGCTGCCCCCAGGCTTTTGGAACTGATGATCCTGGGCAGGGACTGGCCGGGGTTCACATACTGGTAGACTCCGGTATCCGGCGCGATCCCCTGCCCTCCCAGGTAGGAGATCTTGCACACCTTTCCAAAGGAATAGGCGATGTTGCTTAAGCGCTTGTTGGTCAGGTCGATGGGCACGGTCACCGGAGTCCCTCCCTCCGCCTCCACCACCGTCACCCGCACACCCTCCATGCCCGGTGTCCAGCTGTTCTGGTTCGTTCCCTGCCCCATGCCTCCGCCTCCGTTGTCAATGTTCCCTTCCCCCACAGCATAGGCGGTGGAAGGGAAAAGCAGCAGACAGACCAGCATGCCTGTCAGCACCTTCTGAAAAATCTGTTTCATTCGGCTCCTTTCTGTCCGTAGACCATATCATTCCTGCATCGCCGGACGATATTTTTTCACAAAATCCTGTCACGGAACATATATCCGCGAGCATACTTATTTGCCAAATGATTCGGTATCTTTTATGGAAATACAGGAACTGTGTTGGCAAATCATTTGGCTCACGGGTATAACTCCCGGTGACAGAAAAAGCACCGCCACTTTGACGATGCCCTTTTCCTGTCCGATTTTTTTCTTTCTGCCATACCGTTTCTCAATCCATGGATCCAATCTTGTTCCCGTTCTCATACATGTCCCCGGCTGTGGTTCCCGAAGCGCCTCCACCCTGGTTCTCCACCCATCCGAAACCGGGGATGTAGATCTGCCCTCCGGAAGTGTCCCCGGCCTGCGGGGTGCCCTCCGGCACCACCGGCTCTTCCGGCCTGGTTCCTTCCGCATGTTCTTCCGGCACTGGCTCTCCTTCCACCATCTCCCCATTCGGTTTCTTTGTAGGGTCGTGAAGGATCTCCTCCGGAACTGTTTCCGGCCTTTCCACTTCCTTCTGGAGCTTCTGCTCTTCTCTGTCCGTCTGAGGCGGAAGGGCCTCCTGCACTGTTTCTGCATCTCCCGTTTCTGTTCTTACGACCACTTCCGGTTCTTCTGACTCATGATCGTCACGCTCTCCTTCTGTTCTTTCCAGTTCGATATCCACCCTGTGTGGAAGGTCTGCCAGGATAATCCGGGTATCCTCGGTCTCCTCCGGCAGGATCACATCCCCCGCCCCAGGCTGCTTCCTGAACCGGCTCCCAATCGCCACCGCCAGTGCGATGCAGATGACGGCACCTCCTGCGATCAACATCCATTTTTTCTGTTTTGGATTCCGTTTCATGCTTCTCCTCCTTTTTTCAGTGAATCTTACGTTTCCAAGTACCGGTATGCATCTCTTTGTACGACACAACATACCCGAAGTTTTTCCAAAAGTCCAGCATTATCGTATGGAATTTTCAGAATACTTCAATATATCCTGCCTGTACCTTCAGACGCATCCGAAGAGACGGAAACACCTTCCCGGCAAACCGCACCGGCACCTCCAGCGTGACCAGGGCATCCGCCTCGAAGCGCTGGGCATTCCGGGGATCCGATGGGGCCAGTGGCGCGTTCCGGATGGTCACCTGCAGGCCGGTGATCTTATATTCCAGCACGCCCTCCGCATATTTGACATGGGCACCGCCTTCTGAATGGGTACCCAGCACCCGGTCCAGCTCATAGTAAATGTCCCCGTCATCCACCGTGGCCTCAAAGCCGGAATCATCGCTTGTGTATCCCCCGGAATACCCTTCCCGCACCCCATGGTACACGTTGGCGTAATTGTCGTTGACCACCACCACGATGGCATCCTGCACCGCTTCCTTCACGCCGGCAGCCATCAGGTTCAGACGCAGATACTCCATGACCCCGCACAGAATCAAAAGCAGGGACAGGGTTACGGCGATCACCAGAGGAAAGGACACTCCGCTCTCATCCCTGAAACATTCCTTCAGCTTCCTCATTTCCAGTACACCTCCGATTTTCCGGAGGCTTCTGCCTTCAGCGTCACCGGAAAGGAGCCGAAGCTGCCGAACAGCCCCAGGTCATACCGGTAAGTCAGCTGGACACTGACCTCCTCGTTCAGCTGGATCCGCCCGCTCTTTGACCACTGGATCTCAGGTGTCAGGCCCGTCTGCTCCGTCAACACCGCCGCCCGCCTGCTGGTCTCGCTCCCCACCCGCCCGGAAATCTCCGCCTCCCGGCACAGCTCCGTAGCATAAGTATCCAGCTGCTGTTTGGCAATGAATACCAGCAGGAGTTTTACGGACAGGGCCAAAACCAGAAAGACGCACAGCACCAGCACGGCGATATCGATGTAGCCTTCCCCTTTTTCCTCCTTCCACAGTTTCCTCAATGCTCCCTCACCTCCTGTGCCTTTTCCTCCCCAGTCAGCTGACAGAGTCCTTCCAGCAGACGCTCCCTGCTCTTTTTTTCTTTCTGTTCTTCAGTCATTGGCCCTCCTTCCTTCACTCCATTTTGATTTCTATCTCTTCCCCTGGCACCTGCCCGGCTTCCTGTAGTTTTTCATTCAGGATCTTATAGTACAGCTTCTCCCCATCCATACATCCTGTGTCCAGGTCGAATCCCTGGAGCCTTGGATATTTGGGAAGTTCTCCTCTGGCCAGCCGGCTGATCCGGTATTTCGTATACCCCATCTTCTCCAGTTCCTCCTGAAGCATGGGCTTCCCATCCACCACATAGGCCCTCCTTGTTTCCTTTTGCATCTCCTTTAGGACAGTGAACACATCCTTGTCCTCGTTCCGACATTTCCGGGTATAGAAAGCACTTGCAGTGATGCCAAACTCCCGCAGGAGTCCTGCCATGGTCTTATAGTTTCTTCCCCGGATCCGGCAGTGGGGAATATAGTTCAGCATCTCCTCCTTCCCCATCCCCAGCCGTTCCTTCATCTGGTTTAAGACATCAAACTCCTCCAGAAAAGTAAGGGGCTGGCTCCGAAGCTGCTCCCTCACGCACAGGACTGAGATGCCGTAAACCCGGCACAGGTCGATCTGGCTCTCATACGCCTCCCCCCGATAGGTCACCTTATTTTTCTTTCCCGTCCCCTTGACAGGCCGTGTCAGTGCCTCCTCCAGATCCATCCCATATTCCAGACGGAAGTACACATTGGCCGGCTGTATCCGGTATGCGGCACACAAGTCCCCGAAATGTTCATAGGTCTTTCCCTGGAATTGAACAGGTTCCGTCTCCAGCGCCTTCTTCACTGCTTCCTGGAGCCTTACCCCTTCCCGTACCTGGCTGACCAGATGATAGTGGCTGATGCCAAACACCATGGCGACCTGGGATAGGCTCTGGTACTCCTTCCCCCATACCGCCATGTCACGGCTGGCATATTCTCTAGCATATTCCACGGACTGTCCGATATCCTTTGTCCGGTAGTAGGCATGCTGCAGGATAGAAAGCGGAAGGTCCAGCTTTTCCGCCATGGAGCTTAAAGATGGATACTGCACACCCTCATACTCTGTCTGGATCCCATTGGTCACCTTCTCTCCAAGGGCAGTCTCCACGGCCTCCTCAAGTGTCCACCCTGAACAGAGGCGTCCTGTCACCCTTTTCTCATCAATTCCATACTCCTGGCACAATTCTTTCCTGGAGCCGTATTCCTTTCCCTTATAACTGACCGGCTTTGGCGGCATCTTTCACCTCCCCTAAAACATACTCCCCATGGATTTGATGATCTCAATCACAATGATCGCCAGATACATGAACAGGAAACACATCAGCATCACAAAGCTGAACACCCGGATTTTCGGCGGGATCTTCTGGGCCTCCTTCTTCAACCGCTGCAGCTCCAGCTGCTTGAAGTCATGGGAGAGCATCTGGAAATACATGGCTCCGTCATCTCCCCGCAGCACCCCGATGAGCCCCCGGACCACATCGGAGAGCATGGGGGAATTGAGCCTGGCCTCGAACCGGGTCAGGGCCGCCTCATAGCTGCTGGAGCGCATGTCCGCCACCAGCACGTCCAGTTCCCCGGAAAACTGCTCTCCCGCATTCTTCTTATAGTTCTCCACGATGGAGAGCACGTCCCGGCTGTTCTTCAATTCCTGCTCGATGGTAGATACAAACCGGGGCAGTTCCGTCTCGATGACTCCCCGCTTCTTCGCAAGCAGCTCATCCGCACGGTTGATCTCCTTAAAATAGACCATCACGGAAAGGAACACCACCATCACTGACAGCAGGGGGAATACAAGCAGCGCCGGGAGGATCCCCAGCATCACGGCACCTGCTTTCACAAGCGCATAGGCCTGATAGACCTCCGGATCCAGGTTCAGCCCGCTGGCCTTTAAGATATTTTTCAGACGGCTCCTTTTATAGGCATCCATCCGGATATAAGGGGCAAATCTGGCCGCCAGTGTCAGCAGGTAGGTCTCAAGCGTCTTCGCCGCTGTCTTCTTATCCCTGCCCGTATTGACCATGGCCTTTGAGGTCCGAAGGTAGGGAAGGCGCAGCAGATCCGCTGTCACAAAGAACAGCCCTCCTGCCAAAAACACCCCAAAGGCCGCCAGCAGCCCCATCATCAACATGGTTGTCACCTGTATCACCTCCTGTACTCTAACGGTTTGGTCAGACGGATGACCAGGGCCGTGGAAACAAAGATCAGGGCCGCCGTCACCGCCAGAATGATCTGCCCCACCGGCGTGAACATCAGTGTCTCATACCAGCTGCGGTTTAGAAAATACATCAGCGGAATGTTGCCGATCACCAGAAAAACCATGGTGATGAATTCTTTTCTCGGCTCCGTCACCAGAAACTCCAGCTCTGCGTTCACAATCCGCATGTCGGACATCTTGTTCACGATGGGAGTCAGGGTCGTCTTCAGACTCCGGTCCAGCTGGCAGTCGCTTAAGGCATCACACCATTCCTCGAACACGTCATTCTCGATCCGGCCCCGCAGAACCTTCAGCGCCGCCTCCACATCCGGGTTCACCATCTTTACCTGGGTGACAAAATCCCGGAACACGTTCTGAACGGGCGGATTTAAATAATGCAGATTTTCCTCCACCGCCGTCAAAATGTCTTCGTTGCGCAGGTATGCCGTAGTGATGATGGAGAGCGCCGTCTCCAGTTCCGCTGATACATTCTTTTTATAGTGGTTTGCGGTCAGGCGCACATACCAGAATGGTATGAACAGAAAACCGCAGGCCATCACCGGTGCCAGAAAAAAGTTCCCGATCATGATGGCAAAGGAGCCGCCTGCGGCGAACAGGGCAAGACTCACAGCACAGACAAGAGAGAATCGATTCCCTCTCCCGGTCATCACAAGAATGTCCTGGGCCTCCGTGATCTCCTTCTTCAGAATCCCCGGCCTCTTTCTTCTGGTGGCCTCGTTGATTTCCTCCTTCAGCGTCTTTGGTTTCCGCAGAAGAAAGGAAAACAGGTCATCCGTAAATTCCACCGGCCTTAAGCGCAGCAGAAAGAAACAGCCGGCGATCATCCCGGCACAGCCCAGTAACTGGATCATGGTCATTGTTCTACACCCCCTTTCAGGCGCTCCAGCACACTGCCGGGCATCCCGTTCTCGGTCAGCCTCCTGGCCAGTCCCTCCGAAATGGGATTGACCCTTCTGTGGCTGCCTTCAATGATAAATTTCCCCTCCTCCATCCGGTTCTCCGTGATCTCATACTGAAACAGAGGACGGTAATGGCGGCTCCCGTCCGGACGGATCTCACATTCCATGATCTCCATCAGGCGGCGCTGCCGGTTCTCCAGCTGCTTGCAGAAGGCCACGATGGGGTAGGCCTCCGTCACATAGGCCATCAGGGTCTCATCGCTCATGTCCACCGCACGTTTGCATAAGGACACCATCCTCCGGTAGGTAGCTTCACAGCTGTTGGAATGGATGGTGGTGATCACCGCCACGCCGGTCCTTGCCGCCTCCTGGGCCGCATTGGCCTCCGGCCCCCGCATCTCCCCCACCACGATCACATCCGGGTTGAAGCGCAGGGCCATGTCTAAAAGGGCGATCTGGTCCACCCGCTGGCGGTCGTTCTCACTGTCGCGGGTCAGGGTATGGATGACGGAATTGCTCACCTTCCCCTCTTTTTCCCGCACCAGGGCCAGTTCCCTGGAACCGGATTCTATGGTGTAGATCCGCTTCTTATCCGGGATGGTGGTCAGAAGCCAGCCCATCAGGGTGGTCTTCCCGGAACTGGTGGCCCCTGCCACACAGACCGAGATCCCATAGCGGACACATTCCGTTAAAAAGTCCAGCATCTCCCCTGTCGCCGTGCCGCCCTTTACAAAGTCAGAGGCCTGCATGGACTGAGGATTGACAATACGGATGGAAGCCGCCACCCCGATGTCCTCATCCACCAGCGGGGTCTTCATGGCGGCAATCCGGATGTTTTTGCTTAAATGCCCCAATACTGCAGGGCTTGCGTTGTCCAGCACCATGCCGGAGGTATGCAGCATCCGGCGCACCACGTTGATGGCATGCTGGGGACTTTCAAACCGCTCTTCCAGCTTCTTCGTCTCCCCGCCTGCATACTGAACCTCGATGTCCTTCCAGCTGTTGATGTCGATTTCCTCGATGCCGGCCCCGAACACATATCTGGTCAGGAAGGAGAACTCCGCCATCTCCGTATAGATGGTGTCCACCAGTTCCTGGCCGCTCATGCCCTTGACGGCGATCCGGTAGTCCTGCACATATTTGGTGATATAGCGCTTGATCTGGGCCTTGGTATCCTCCCCGCCCTCATCCATGATCAGCGTGGAATATTTACTGGAGATGTACTCCTGTACTTCCTGCAGGACAGAAGAGAAGTCCCTGGCGTTGTCCTGCGGAGAGAAGAACAGGTCATGGGTCCTAAGCGCCGTCCCGCCCTTCTGGAACTGTACCGCCTCGTCTTCCTCTTCCACATCCAGGACAGCCGAAGGCTCCATGGGAGCTGCGTGTGCCTGGGCATTGGTCACGCCTACCGTTGCAGTCGGGATCCGGGGGCGGGAAGGAAATGCCGGAGCAGCAAAGTTTTCCTTTTCTGCCGGTTTTCCAGGCTCTTTTATCACAGATAGTTCAGAATCCTCCTCCCTGCTTCTTCCGGATCCCCCATTTGCATCCAACATTCTTTCGGACTCTCCCCTCCCGTTTTTGTTTCCGATATGTCCCTCTACCGTCCTGGTATCCTGGCTGTCCCTTCCATCCGCCATGCCTGCCCTCTGCCCATTTCCGGAAGCCGCCTGCCCCATTGCCGGGCCAAACAGTTCCTGCGATCTCTTTTCTCCTAACATCCAAACACCTCCCTGCTGACTGCTTCCAGTTCCTTCCTAAAGCCCCGGCTGTCCCGAAGAGACAGATCCGCCAGAAGGTTCCCGGCCAGGGTCTGTCTGGCAAGCTCCGGGGAATGGGGCAGACGGAAGGTCACATTCCCAAGCACCTGTTCCGCATGATCGCTGGCCTCATCCGTCCTTACGTTGCTGGCCACCTTATACTGCTTGTCCGCATCCCATTTGTTGTCCCGAAGGAGCGGGAGCTGGCTGGACAGATAGCTGATGCTCTTTAAGTCACAGTTCACCAGCCGGAGGACTGCATCGGATTCCATCAGGGCAACGGCAGAAAGGATGTCATTGGCGATATAGCTGCCGCAGTCGATGATGATATAAGGCGCGATCCCTTTCAGGCACTGGAGCAGCTCCGATGCCTGGCTGGCCGTAAACGGCGGGTAGGTGTACTCATTTTCCCCCTTTAACATCCCAAGGAAGGTCAGGCAGCCGTATTTCTTATGGGTGACCAGGTTATGCTTCACCAGGGATTCCGACACCCGCACCGCAGCCAGGACACTGCCCAGGGAATGCTCGCATTCCAGTTCTCCGGGCGGACAGATGCAGGGCAGCATGGGGGCGGTCATGTCGCAAAGCAGGAGGATCACGTTTTTCTTCTTCCCTGCCAGGTATTTTGCCAGCTTCACCGCCACCGTGGTCTTGCCGCTGCCTGGGCTTCCCCAGACTGCCAGCACCTGGTTCGGGGAGCCGTACCCGTCATACTCCGCTTCCCTCTGGCCGCCATCCTCCCTGCGGCCAAAGATTCCATTCTTTTTAAAGTTCATCTACTGCTCCTCCCCGTTCCCGCTGGCAGGAGCCTCCCTGTCTCCCTCCGTGTTCGCTGTGTCCTCTGTTTTTTCGCTGCTTCCTTCTTTCTGCTCTGAGGATTCCTGTGTCCCTTTGGGATCCGCCGCATCTCCTGTGCCTTCCGCTTCCCCTTCTTCCGTTTTCTCTCCTTCTGTTTCCTCTCCTTCGCTGTCCTCTTCCTCCGGGGCATACAGCGCTTCCAGCAGTTCGTCCTGGGCTTCTATGAATTTCCCCGCATTCTCCTTCGTTCCCCGGTACACCAGGGAAAGGTGCAGCTTTCCGTCCGCCTCCAGATCCGCCAGCACTTTGCTCTGTTCCGGGGACACCAGGAGAGTGACCGTTCCCGGAAGCTCCCGGTCCTCATCTTCCGCCTGTTCTCCGGTATTGGCATCGTAGCCGCTGTTGGCGGTTACCGCGATGACTTCCACATACTGTAGTTCTGCCGGGATAACCGTGACGCCCTGCTTCTTATAGTCCGGGGCAATGACCGAGACGATGTCCCCGCTCATCAGCTTGCCGGACAGACCGTTGGCAAAGGCCTTGACCGTGACGGAGATAGCCTGCTTTTCCCCGTTCAGACTGTAGAGATAGGCATTCTCCGCCGCAGGGGCATCTGCGATCTTGGAGCTGATGATGTAATCGCCGGGGACCATATCTGCAGAAGCAAACCTGCCGATGACTGTTGCCGTATCCTTTACCACACCATCCGGAAGGTTGTAGCCGCCCACCTCCACGGTCCGCACCATGTCCTTTGTAATCTCGTCCCCGATATGGATGTCCTTCACTACCCGGACAATCTCCACCTTCTGGCTCATGGATTTGTTGAACAGCGGGGTTACCGCAAAACAGATGACCAGGGAAAGGATGATGCAGATCACCCCGATCACGGTCCGATTCTTAAAAAAGCTCATTGTTTCCTCCATTCTGTGCGCGTTTCACAGCACAAACAGTTATGGGTAAAATATTTTTCTTTCACCCTTTTCCTCCGATAGAACATGCGGCAGACCGTATCTCTTCCGGCCTGCCGCATCCTCTCCATTTTTACAGTTTCATTTTAGCAGGGCGATCCATAATGCTTCTTACGGCGACGCAGCACACAGAACACGGCAGCGGACACCGAAGCAAGAACGCCTGCAACAAGCAGCATCTTCTTCATACCAGACTCCTCCTTCCCGAAAAAACAGGCTGTCGCTATAGACAGCCAGAAACAGTATCCAAAATACTCCCTCCCTTTGCCACAGATCGTTGACATTTTCCCGGAAGAAACACACTCCTTCCTTATGGGAGAAAATAAGCTGCCAGAAAACCGGCAGACAGAAATGGAGCCATTGGCCGGGCTTCCTTCCCCCACAGCCCTCCTGAAATGACCAAACAGGAACACAGCATCAAAAGCAGCCCGATGATGCATCCGAATATGGTATCCCAGAACCCCAGGACCAGGCCGCAGGCTGCCACCATCTTCACATCTCCACCGCCCATCCCTCCGCCCATGGCCGCAACCAGGAAAGGTACCGCAGCCAGGAGTCCCCAGAGATTCGCTGGCCGGAAACACAGAAGCGCCGACAATGCGATCCCCAGGTTCAGGATATCCGGGATGATACGCTCCTGGTAGTCGATCCAGGCCGCTGCCAGTAACAGCGCCGCAAACAAAATTATCTGCATCAGGGCCGGGATCTGCTCCGGCTGACTGGCCGACTCCTGTACCCTGGACACAAGCCAGGGGACAGGCAGGATCAGGGCTGCAGCCGCACCCCTAACCGGCATAGTTGAACATTTCCTGCACACGACGGGTCAGCGTGGGCAGGACTGTCTCATCGAACAGCGCATACAGGCCTGCCAGCACCAGCGCCCCGATGACCACTGCCATCAGGATCTTGATGGCAGTATCCACGAACCCTTCCCCTGACCTGTTGGTGAGTGCCTGACGGATCTGGAATGCCCTGCGGGACACACGGTTTCCTAGCTGGATCATTACTTTTCTCAAAATCATCTCCTCCTTTTTCTGCTGATAAAACAGACGGAGGCAGGCGTACAGATGCGCCTGCCTCATCCGGCACCTCCCGTTCCATCGGGAGATTGCCGCATTTCATTGGTCTCTTTGGTTTCTGATTCTCTCCGTTTTCTGTCGATCTCCTGCCTGCCGCTGCTACATGGACATCCCGCCCATGCCCTCCTCCTGCTCCGGTTCCTCCTCTTCCTGGAAGTTGGCATCGTCCAGGTCAGGTCCCTCCCCGGAAACCTGCCCTTCTCCCACAGTCTGCGCTTCCCCGGAAGTCTGTTCCTCTCCCGAAGCCTGCTCCTCCTGCATGGCCAGGGTCTGGGTATACGCCTCCCGCACCGCCTGATCGAACTGTTCCCGCAGGCCACGGCTCTCAAAGAAGCAGGCATCCTTGTATTCCCTGGTGTCCGCCATTTTCGTCCTGGGCATCACCACCGTCAGATCGTAGTCATCCTCCTTGATCTTGACGTTGCGGATGGTGCAGATGCCTGCCAGCTCCACATCTGCGGTGGCCAGGAACTCTCCTCTCCGGCTGTCTGTGTGGATCGCCACCCCGGTTACCGGCAGGACCTCCGGCTGCGCTGCTTCCTGCTGGGAAGCCTGTACGGCTGTCCTCTGTGTCTGGTCATCTCTTCTCGGCATTCTTTTTCCTCCATCTTCTTTTTTATCTAAATCCCCATGGGGCTTCAGAGCTTCTTTCCTGTAGAAAGCCGCCACAAAAAGCGGCGGCCTTCCCTCTCCTCTATGATGCTTCTGTATCTGCTTCCTGCTCTTCCCTGGCTTCTCCCGCCTCAGCGGTATTCCTTTCGGCTCCTTCGGCCTCCGTCATATTTTCTCCAGCCGCTTCTGCCTCGTACCGTTCCAGTTCCTTTGTGACCAGCCCGATCACGAATTCCCTCTGGCTCAGTCCCGGATGCTTCGCCAGGTATTCCTTTACCCGTCCGAACAGCTCCTCCGATACCTGGAATGCCAGTGTCCTTGTCCCGTTTCCCATCTCTTTCCCGCCTTTCTTAAAATGTTCCTCCAGTACCATCTCCACATACTGCGCCAGGGTCAGCGCAAGGGCCTCCTGCTCCTGCTTCACCCTCCCGTGCAGTTCCTCCGGAATCATGGCACATAAGTTTTTCCGTTTTTCCATAGCCGTCTCTCCTTCCTGCAAGCCAAGTATATGGAAAACCGGGCGGAATAGCTATGACCAATACCAACAAGGATTTCCCATAAAACGAAGCATATCCACTACAATGTCATATCGCCCATGCCCTGAGACATCTCCTCCTTCTGGAACAGGGACGTATAGCTGCCTACCGCATCCGCAAGAGTCTTATAGTCTGCCGCCGTGGGCTGGTAGACATACCAGGCAAAGTCATTTCCATTCTTCCAGATATGGGGGGATATCCCTTCCCGGAAGTTGGGATTTGTGGTCTGCTTTCTGCCCAGCACCTCCGAAAACCGCAGGAGCAGGCTGTCGATCGATCCCTCCTTCCGGTTCAGCAGGGTCACCTTCAGAGCGGAATAATGGTCTGCCACCCCTTCGGTGGCAAACTCCATCCGTACCCGGATATCTTCATCCAGCTTGCCATAACATGCGCGGCCAGCGAAGATGGTCTCCGGAAAAGACAGCCCATGCTGAAACAGCTTCCTCATTTCTTTTTCAAAAAATGTCATCACAGCCTTCCCCTTTCCCTCACATGCTCATCTGAGGCGCTGCCTGGTCATGTTCTGCCGTTGCCTGCCCCTGGCTCTGATTCTGAGCCAGGGACTGCTGATAAGCATTTAAAACCGCCTCGTTCAGCTGGCTTCTCGCCTCTTTGGTGCAGGGGAAACAGATATCCTTATACTCTCCGTTTCCGGTCCGATAGCTGGGCATGGAGACAAACAGGCCGTTTGTCCCTTCCATGACCTTCAGTCCCCGGATGGCGAAGCTCCCGTTTAAGTTCACCGAGGCCGAAGCCCGGCAACTCCCCTCCGGATAGAGGGAATGGATTTTTACGTCATACTGGAGAGGGGCATATCCTCTTTCCTGCACGGCTGCCGCTGGCTGCGCTGTTGCTGTTTTCTGTGTTTTTGCCATTTCCATCTCCTTTCCGGCTGTCAGCCTGAGTAGCTGAACATCTCCTGTACACGGCGGGTCAGAGTCGGCAGCACGGTCTCGTCAAACAGGGCATACAGCCCCGCCAGCACCAGCGCTCCGATGACCACCGCCATCAGGATCTTGATGGCGGTATCCACGAATCCTTCTCCCTTCTGCTCTTTCAGTGCCATATACCCGGCAAAGATCCTGCCGGATACGCTGTTCCTTAAATTCCTGATCCTCTTTTTCATGGTATGGTTCCTCCTCTTTTCTTTTTTGTCTGCCCTCTCACGGACATACCGCGATCACTTCTGTTACAACTGCATGATGGGACTCTGCGCCGGCTCCGGCCCGCCAAAGGCGATGGTCTGAAAGCCCCGCTCATCCACGTAGTGGAATTCGCTCCCCTCCCCGTCATACAGCTCGATCACGTCCGACATGGACAGAGAATGGCCCGTATATCCCGGAGGATGCAGGCCCGCGTTGAACTTGTTGTAGATCTCCTCCAGGTTATTGGTCTCGGCCTCCCCGTCAAACACCAGCTGGTAATCCTCCGGCGAAGGCTCCCCGAACCGCTCCCGCATCCGGTCATAGCCGATGAACTTCATATGCACGTCCACGGACGGCTTCAGCTGCCAGATCCGGATGTTCTTTAACACCGGGCCGTCCGACAGATCATCCTGCCCATTCATCAGGCGGTCATAGACGCCGTCCCTCCATTCCACCTCTCGGATCCCTTTCTGCTTCTCCAGAAAACGGTTCAGCCCGTCACCGGAAAAAAGCGGGTCCACCACGGCCTTGTTCCCGGTGACATACCCGGCCAGATTCCCGAAGTACAGGATCCTTCCGTTTTCCATGCGTATCCCCCGCACAGGGCATCCCTCCTTTCCTATGTGAGTTCCATGCTCCCGCCGTCCGCCTGCCCCTGCAGCTTCCGTAAGTCTGCTTCATCCGGGAACACCATTTTCCCGTCCACTACCTCCATCACGCAGAAATCGTCCCGGTCACACAGCATCACTTTATGCTGGTAGGGTTTCTGCATTTCAACATAGTCCATGGCTTCCTTCTCGCTGCACAGCCAGACCCCGGCTGCATAGCGCCCGTCTTCCAGAAAACTGTATCCGGAATAGAGCGGTTCATGCCCTTCTAACGGGAGCGCCCCGATGGGTCGGATCTGGGACATCTGCAGCTTTGCCTGTTCCGGAAGAAGCTGCGGCTTTAAGGTTCCCAGGATCTGGGATCGCCGGAAGCGGGTTACCTCCCCGTTATCCAGGCTGACTCCTGACACGGTATGCTCCACGGAATCCGGTTCTGCCCCTCTCCCTCCTGTGCAGAAATAAAGCTGGTTCCCACAGTTACCGGGAAATACATCCGGGCAGGCCACGATCACTTTTCCTGTCAGACACATGTCATATCCTGTTTCCTCACAGTCCTCTGCTGCATAGGCCCGCTTTTCATCCTTTTCTTCTGTCTGTCTTTCCATCCCTTCATCCCTCCTTCTGGCGCATCAGCCCGGATAAATCGGAGATCAGACTCAGACGGGTATCATCCGGCATGGTCCGGATGGCCGCCCGGACATAGGCTTCCACCGCCTCCGGGGACTGATCTCCTACTTCAACGATGCTGACCTTCCGCACCGACACCTTTCCATCCAGTAATCCCAGGCCAACGATGTCCCCATACTCCATCCCGGCTGCATTCCGCATTTCCTTCGGAATCAACACCCGTCCTTTCTGATCCAGCAGCTTGTACACGGATTTACCCATCCAAAAATCCTCCTTTCTCCAAGATCTCCATGGCCTCTTTCTCTGTCATGTCCAGCAGCCGGAGCATTCCGTAAAACGGCCTTCTGGCTGCAGTCAGTGGTTCCTCCTTCCCGATCAGAACCGCCCCTTCCACGGTCTGGACCACCAGCTCTGCATCCAGTGGGATCCCTGCTTTTTCTAACAGCACATGGGGCAGCTTCATCTCCGTCTCTTCCAGCGGTTCCATACATTCGGCCTTCCAAAAACCTTCTGCAGAGAGGAACAGTCTCCCATAGCTGTTCTCCGCCCGGACAGGCTTTTGGCTGCCATAGGCGAGATACACCGGATCCCCTGGCCCTGCCCCCATGGTCTCCAGCACGCCAGGGGGCAGGATGAGGCTGCCGTCACCGGCAATAACCCCCTTTACTTCCATCTGGTTCATGTCATCCACCTCCCTCCCCGTTTCCATCCGGTTCCTTTTTCCTTTTCAGTTCCTCACAGAATGCGGTCACGGCCTCCTCATCCCCATGGATGTCCGCCGCTTCCAGCTGTGCCACAAGGGCCGCGATCCGGGCGCATTCCTCTGTCAGCTCCTTCAGCCGGACGCTTGGGCTGTAACCTCCACAGGTGCGGATATAACCCTTCACCCGGCAGTCGTAGAGTCCCGTCTTCTGACTTTTTAAGAGGGCAAAGTAAAGCCCCACCATGCATCCGTCCGCGATCTGCACTGCCGGCATCCCGTCCCAGCCTGCCAAAAGCCGCTGTTTCCCTCCGGTCTCTTCTTCGATTAGGGCTTTTGCCCACCGCAGTTTCTCAATCCCTTTCATCGTCACTCTCACCTCCCGGCATCCAGTCCCCAAACAGGCTCATCTGCTGCGGCCCGGCCAGCTTCCGTTCTTTGGGGTCATAGTTTGTGATGATCAGTTCCGGATACTCACAGCCGTTGTCATACCGCTGCGCCAGGTTGTTGATCCGGCTCACCGCCGTGATATGCCGCCCTTCATACAGCCCCCGGATATAAGTGCAGTCGTTGTAGCTGACCATCCATTTCCCCCGGCAGGCATCCAACGTGTCCCGAAGGCGCACATGATCCTGCTTCGGGAACTCTACCGCATAGTGGTCCTCCGTCATGTAATAGGGCGGGTCACAATAAATAAAGGCGGTTTCCCGGTCATACTGGCGGATGAGCGCCTGAAAGTCCTTGTTCTCGATCACCGTGTTGGCAAGCCGCCTGGACGCCTCCCAGATCAGGGAGAAGGTTTTTCGCACATCAAAGGGCTGGCAGCCATAGGAAGTACAGCCGCTCCCGTAGCTGTAGCGGATCAGCTTGTAAAAGGCCACGGCCCGCCGCACATCCCCAGGGGACGCATTCTCCAGCATCAGGGTTCTCATATCCTCAAACTCCGGCAGGGGCAGGTTGTGCTTTGCCAGCTCCAGCTCCCTTTCCATAAACGGGGCATCAAACTCCCCCTTGTCCAGAAACTGCCGGATCACGTTAAATTCATCCCGGCTGTTTAACGGTAAAAAACCCAGGTCACGCAAAAACTCCCAGGTCTGCTCCCTGACACAGGAATATAAGTTTGCCAGGTTGGAATTGAAGTCATTGTAGACCTCCATCACCTTCCCGTCCGGCGGCCTGCCAAACAATACCCAGCCTCCGCCCCCGAACACCTCGATGTAGCGGTCATAGCGGGCGGGGAACATGTCATAAATGACTTTCCGCAGCGCCTTTTTCCCGCCGACCCATGAAATAAAACTGTTGATCTTCTTCCACCTCCTTTTTCTGGTCTACTGAATATACATGGAGAACTTCCTTTTCATTTATATCTCTGGTCACATGGTCTGGCAGGCACATCCTCCCATCTGCAGGCCGTCCTCCTGGACTTCGTTTTCCGAAAGATCCAGTCCCTGCTCCATGGATACCGCACCATAAGAGGTCAGTTTCATACCTGCCGTTTCGTACTGGGCCATACCGTATTGATAAAAATCAAATCTTTCAAAAGCCGGGTCCGAACAGTCCACACCCAGGTTCTCCAGGCATTCTCTTCCATAATCCCCATAGCTGACCTGACTGGGATCGAACATATACTCATCCAGCCGGTCTGCCAGCCAGAGGGACCGTTCCACGCTCTTCCAGCCGTCAAACTCCAGGACTGCCTTGTATTTCAGACGTTCCCCAGGGGTCATCTTCTCCAATTTACCTGCCAGTTCATTCAGCACCCCGATGTCCTCATCCGGACCGATGTGTTCCTCAAAAACAGGGATCATACTGCTGACCTCTGTGATCCTGCAGCTGCTCAGACAGGGGGAAGGGATGAAATCCCACACATGGGTCAATTTCTCGCTGCCGCAGGGCAGGAAAAGCCACACATTGCCGTTTTCCGGATGGTCCCGTTCCTCCATGCGTACAGACAAAAATGTTTTTATCCTCAGCTCAGTTTCCGGTAGCTCCTGACCGTCATAGATCTCCTGCCAGCCTTCTTTTGAGCGAAAGCAGTAACCCTCTCTGGTAAATGCGCCCTTTTCCGAATGTCTGAGATATGCCCCCACTTTTGCCGGATCCATCAGGGCGATCACTTCATCCGGCAGGTCCTGCAGGATCCGCACAAAGTCTCCGTCCAGCGCATTCTCCCCCAGATCCGTATCCTTCACAATACCGGGCAGAAAATCGAAGTATTCCAGGTTTTCAGTGGCATTGATCAGGTCTTTGATGGAGCATCCATGTCCGTTGCGCTCGGTCTCCATACAGGCCAGCACCCCTTCATACTCTGGAAGCCGTTTCGGATCCATCCGGCGGACCTGGCCGGCAAGAAAACTCACCTCCTGCACCCTTGCTTTTGTCCGTGCCAGACGCTCCTGCAGAAAAGCCGGCCAGCCCCGGAAGGTAATCATCTGGTATGCCCCATCCCCCGGCACCCTGGCCCGTTCCATGGCATCCTGTATGGCTTCCCTGGTGGCGGGGAGTTTCAGCTCCGCCCCCTGGTACTCCGGGCAGTTTCCATATTTTTTTGCTGCAATCGTTACATACATCTACATTCCTCCCATCTGGGGGCCGCTGCTTTCCCGGAGTCTGTTAAAGAACGCATCCTCCGGCAGAATCTCATAGGAATCCCCGGACTGCCAGAAGCTGACATACAGGATCCCGCCTTCCTCCTGGAACTCCCTCTGCTCAAAACCTTCCCCCCAGCCATCGGAAGCCTGGCCACTCCAGCTTTCCATGACCGTCTCCAGCTCCTGCGGGATCAACCCGCCATGGCTCACCACGGTCATCACCCCGTACAGGCAGCCGTCCACTTCCTCAATACCGGGGAACATGCTGACCACCCGCTGTTTTAAAAGCTGGTTGTCCAGATACACGGCCAGTCCCCGGTCGCCTTCGTGGGACCAGTCTTCCCCGTTGATCCGCTCCTGTATGGCGGACGCATACTGCATCAGGTCCCGTCCATCCAGGACGGACGGTGTCTCCCCCATGTTTCCCCAATCATCCTCTTCAAAAAACTCCCCCTGGAGCGGACTGAACAGTCGGGTTGTGACCAGATCTCCGGAAAGATCCCGGAAACGCCACTTATCGCTGGTCACGATGCCATGGGCGGTTTCCACTGCCCCGTTCTCCTCCATCAGGGCCTTTGCCATACGGTCCATGTCCACGAACTGCTCCAGAAACCCAACCAGGTAGTAGACTTCGCTGTCCTCCAGCACATGGTGGACGTACTCCTTGGGACTGTCCACCCCTTCCGGGCACAGCCTGTAATCCTTCAGGTTTCCTGCCACCTCCAACACTTCTTCCAGGGTCCTTGGGCATTCCGCCTCTAACGCGGCAAGCAGCTGCTGGAACCGTTCCTCTGTCCCATCCAGCACCTCCTCCACAAAAAATGTGGCCGCCTGGTTGATTTCCTCTGCTTCCATTCCAGCTGGCAGGTAATCTGCCAGATCTTCCTGCCCCACATGGGAAATATAAAAGCTGCACCTGTTTAAATCCTCCACACCAAGCCGTTCTCTGACCAGTGCAATCCGTTCTCCAGAAGCCGGGACTGACAAGACATACTCCCCATTCGGACTCCAGGAGCCTTTGAAATACAAATGCAGCAGGAGCAAGCTGCCTTTTTCATACCCCGGATGGGTGTGTCTGCCGTTCCCATAGACCTCCTCCGGCACAACCCCTTCCTTTTTCAGAACCAGCCCGATGGGGGAAAATGCCCCTTTATGACGGAGAAAATAGGAGGATGACACCCTTTCATGATCCAGAAATCCTGTGATTTCTACGGAAACTCGGATCCCTTTGTCCTTTTCCAGCAGCTTTCCGGATATCTCAGCCTGGTCTGTCCCATGGGGGATCACCTCATACTGGTCAAGATTGTAAGAGAGATTGATGACCTCCCCCAGTGTTCCCGGCTCTTCCATCTGGAGCACCGCGGAAAACACATCCTGTTCCGCCTGGGTCAGATATCCGATCCGCTTGGCCAGGAAATCCAGTTCCCGGCGATTTTCCTTCTTTTCATAAGAAAGCCCCTTGAGCCATCCTCCCAGGTAAGGGACGGATGTCCGTGCCTCCTGGATCAGCACTGGTTCCCCTGAGCTGGCACCGCCAAGTTCCGCAAATGCCCTGCCGGTCTCATCAGCGGTAACCGGAAGCGTCAGGCAGACCGTCCGGCCTGCATTCCTTCCAATATATAGTTTCAGCATGTCTTCTCCGGCCTCCTTCCTTTCTTTTCTTCTTTTTCTGCCATGATCCCGATCCCGTGCCGGCTGATGAGGATGGCGGTTAAGATCACCTGCAGGAGCCGGTCACCGATCAGTTCCGGATCCCCCAGTTCCGACAGGGACAGCCTGGGTGTACCGCCGCACATCTCCTTTGCGGCACAGAAAAGGGTGTATCCATCCGGCTCTATGCCGTGGACCGCCATCTCCCTATAACGGATCCCCTGCTTTGTGATACAGGGTTTGGCCCTGCCCCATAAAAAGGTATCCGCGCTCAGCAGGAACACTGCGGCAGCCTGGCCATGGTCCGAATGCAAAAAGTCATACTCCCCGCTCCCGCAGATCTCCCGGAACCTCTTTTTATGATGGCCACTCCGAAACATGAATTCCTTCACCTCCCCTCTGTTCTTCAGATTGATGATGCGGACAGCCAGCCGGGATGGTGGGATCTCCTCCAGGAAGAACCGCACAAGTTCCTCGTATGGCGCTGGCTGCATCTGCTCTGGTCTTCCCCGGATGATCCCGGAGCGGCGGGGTGAAAATCCAGGGATCTGCCGCATCCCGGATTCCAGTTCCCGGAGGGCTGTCTCTTTCAAAAAATGTCCTCCCAAGCATCCACCTCCCCTAAGCCATTCCCATCCTGGGACTCTCCTGTTCCACAGGCTGGTTCTGGTCTGCCGCCCGGATCCCTTTTAATTCCTGTTCTGTCTGGATCCGGTTTCTGGAGGCTGCGCCAAAATCCACACAGAGCCGGCATCCTTCCTCACACTCAATGTCCTGCTGAACGAACCCTTCTCCCCAGCCATCCGCCATCTGCCCGTACCACTCGCTCTTCAGCCGCTCTGTCTCTTCCAGAGACAGTTCCTCTCGGCATTCCACTTTAAGGACTCCCCAGAGACAGTAATTCCAGACTTCCACAGCCGGATGCATACTTACGATCTTTTCCTTTAAAGGTCCCTCATCCAGATATTCCGCAAGCCCTGCCCTGCTCTCCTGAATCCAGTCCTTTTCCAATGCCTTTTTGATCGTCCAGTCATATCCTCTCAGGGCATAGCCGTCCATGGATGTACCGTGGTCCTCACTGTCATAAAAAGCACCCACCAGGGGGCTGTAAAGCCGCATCTTTACGGGCGCTTCTGTTTCTTTATTCTTCATTTCCGCTCCTCCATTCCTCAAAATCTGTCAGGCTCATCTGCCCTTCCACCTGGAAATCCTCCATCCACCAGGAAAACACATCCTCCGCCGTCCGCCATCTGGTCTTTCCTCCGTCCCTGTGGATCACCTCCAGCATGCGCCCGAAGGCCTTCGTATAGGCGTGCCGGTAGGTGGGGAACAGGGCGAACTCCTTCCACCGGGTTTTCCCCGCCATGGGGCAGCCGATGCAGCCTACCCGGAAGAACCCCATGTCATACAGTGGGTTCATGGGGAGCCGCTCACTGCGGATGTACTCCCATACATCCCGGTCCGTCCAGTCCACGATGGGATTGCAGATCCGCTTGCCCTTCAGGGCGCAGCTCTCAAACAGCCTCCGGCCTTCATCGTTGTCATTGTTCAGGATGATCTTCTTCTGAGGGTCAGACGTGAATTTTTCATACACGCCCCGGTTATTTTTTCGTTTCACGCTCTCTGCCCACCGAACCCCGGTGGTGATGAAACGATCCCGGCAGGTGGCCTCCTTTAATACCTGGCAGCAGTACCGCTGCAGCCTGGTGGGCGGAAATTTCTTCATGGGAATCAGCGTCCACATGGTGACCCGCCCGCCTTTGTATACAGGATAGTTGACTTTACAGGGGACTCCCTGTTCCTCCAGCTTCCGGAAGGTTTCCCGCACATAATAAATCGTCTGGGGCGCATCCGCCGTGGTCAGGTTATGCTGCACCTCATAGGGGATGCCGGCTCTCCTTACGATCTCCCGGCACACGCAGCTGTCCTTGCCTCCACTGTCCGTGACTACCAGGGGACTTCCATACAGGGTGAAGGACATCTGGGACGCCGCCTTCACCCGCTCGATTGCTTTCTGCTCTAAATCCATCCAAAAGGGAGTCAGATATCTTTTCCCTGGCCAGGAACCCCGTCTCCTTTCTTTCCGGTCTTGGTGTGCGCACAAAAAAAGCGCTGGTCTGTCAGCGCCGCAGTCCTTTCCTTATGCTTCTTTTCTGTACCTGCTTTCTTACATCCTTATCTCAAATCCGCCCACCTCCCTTCCGAACTCCTCTTCCGTCATCAGAGACAGATTTTCTCCCCGTTCCGTATCCCAAAACCCTGTATGGAACCGGATATTCCCCGCATTCAGGGTACGGCTGGCAAACAGATCCCCCCAGCCATGAGCGGCGATCTCCTTCCATTCCTCCTTAAGCCCTGCCAGTTCACGGTCTGTCAGCTTCACGGCAGTGCTTACTCTGGCCACTCCCCACAGCCGTCCGTGATGTTCCTCCACGTCCGGAACGATGGCGGATATTTTCCTGGCCAGGAGCTGGTTCCACAGCGTTTCTGCCAGCCCGCCTGTTCCATACTCCCGCATGCTCCTGGCAATTTCTTTCCGGATCGCTGCCTGGTATGCCGGCACCTTTTCCCCATGAAGGAGGGCGGGAAAAAACGGATATCCCGCATAGGTAGTCAGTGTCAGGGGACTGTACAGTTTCATCTCCTGCCCTTCCCCATAATCCGGGCAGATCGGTTTCTCCCGGTTGATCACCACGCCATAAAAGGTTTCTGTCACACCATCCTCAGCGATCTTCTCCTGACCATACCTGCGGTAGTCAAAACAGGAGGACAACCCTTCCGGAACAGAAAGACCTGCCTGCTCCAGATGGTAGTGTGCATAGCTTTCCGGTTCCAGGAAAGGGAAGGGCAGAAACTCATACGTCTTATACTCCCAAATCACATGACAACATTCTTCCATGGTTCCGGGAAGTTCTGCCTCCAGGGCTGCAAATGCCAGCTTCCAGTCGATTCCGGAACACGTTTCCAGTTCTTTGATCACTTTTGCCGTCTGGTTCAGTTCCTCCAGGGTACTGCCTGGCGGCAGGTGTTCCAGAAGGCCATCCACGCCTGCGAATATCTCCATTCTTTCAGGTGTTTCCCCGCCAAATCCTGCCTGCCGTTTTTTCTCTGTCAGTTCCTGCTCCGGTAAAGGGAGCGTGAACCGGACATATCGGTCTGTAAAGGATTCCCGAATCAGGGTGACCGCAAAAATGCCCTGCATTTTTTCTGTTTCCTGCCTCTTTTCTGTTTCCGGTTCCTTTTCCCTGTTCTGCTCTTCCCCTGCCTCCGTCTGTTCCACGAGGTCTTTGCGTTTTTCCACATATCCGCCCTCTGTCAGATACCCCCGGTCCTCCTGCCGGAGCCGGCCAATCCCTGCATAATCTACATAGGCCTCCAGCCTCTCCGGAAGCTGTGAGGTTTCCTCCTGTGATAAATATCTCCCCAGTTCCTCCAGGTTTCCAATCTCCGGATGGAGCCGATAGCGGTCCAAATGCCCCAGTGTCTCCAGGATCTGCTCCGTTGTATAAGGCGCTTCCATCCGGAATGCCGCTCGGAACAGCATCTCTTCCGCCCCGTTCAGGCTCCCCAATCTTTCTGCCAGCTGGTTAAGCCGGTCCAGATTTTTCTCCTGAAAGACCAGCTCCCCCACCAGCCGCTCTTCCAGCTCCGGGAACTTGGAATCTACTGCTCCCACAAATGGCAGCATCATCGATGGATGCTGTCTCTCCAGGCTCCTCCTGACCTGCTCTGCTTCCTCTTTTGTGGCAGGGAGCTGCATCCAGATCCCATCGCTCCAGTTTTCTCTCTTTACAAATATCTTCAATGCTTTCCCTCCTACTGTATCTGGAGTCCCTAAGAGGATCCCTCTTCCATTTCCGGTTCTTCCTCTTTTCGCACCACAAGTCCGGATTTTGTATAGGCACAGTTGTAGGATGCATAGTATTCCTCTCCAATCCCCGGATAGTCCAGGTAAGGCCATACCTCTCTGGGAAATTCCATAAAGCCGTTCTCCACCACATAGCCTCCCAGCTCCCGGCTGCAGGTCACACCGGGAATATACTTATACAGGGACAGGCTGTCCGCCGCCTGCAGCACATCCTCTATCGTGGAAATGGCACTGCAGTCCAGGATTCCGGAAAATTTTATCTGTTCTTCCCTGTCCATCCTTTCAATCTTCTCCGCCAGCAGGCTGATCTCCTGAAACCACCCGTCTGCTGGCAGGTACTGCCTCAGGTTCGGAATGGGGGATTCCACTCTGGCAATCTGGTATGGGATGCTTTCTTCCTGTTCATGGCCGCTGGTCAGAGCGAGCATTTTCTGCTCCGCCCTCTCTCTGCCGGAAAGCGGAAAGGTGAGCCAGACCTGGTTGACTGGCGCTTTTGTATTTTCATACAGGATCTTTATGGTTGGTTCTCTCTCTTCCATAGCTGCCTCCTTTCTGTCATTCTGTTATCTGCCGGTCATTCCATCACCATCCCGCCCATCTCCGGCTCTTCTTTTCCTGTGATGGTGACATACTGGTCAATCACACTTAAAGTTTCATAATAATTGTGGCATTCTCCTCCTGTGATACGCTTCTCCATCTCCTTTGCTTTCTCATCCAGGCCGTTTTCCCGCAGTGTTCGGGCCGCGATCCCCATCAGATGGAAGATATTTCCATCCTCACCGATTAAGGTACAGTTCGGTTTTTCTGAAACGTCTTCACGGATAAAGCCGCCCAGCCGGTTGTTCACATAGTCCGACATCCATGTGCCGCCAAACTGGGCGTGAGTCTGAAGCCTCCAGACAGCCAGCTTTCCCATATCCAGCTTTTCCTCTCCAAAGAAAAAGAGCAGGTTGGTCACTTCCCCGTTCTGGAAAACTGCCACATCGTCAAGCCGTTTCCCTTGGGGAAGAATCTCTTCCTGCTCCAATATCTCATTGATCCCGTCTGTCCACTCCTTCAGTTCTCCGCCGCAGCCCTGGAGGACCAGCCCCTCACGGCCATGCATCTTGCGGAGTTCCTCTTTTTCGATCTGTCTGATCATGTTATGCTACACTCCTTTTCTTTCTGATCTGCTCCTGTCCGGCATGATTGACGGAACTTTTCAATCGTTCTGGCATTCACTGACTCTGTACACCGCTACGCATGCGAGTCCGGCTATTCCGGCCAGAAAAATCCCTACCGCTGCTGTAATGCCCAGTATCCATCCCATATCGCTTTCCCCTTTCGTTTTTCCATTCCTTTACTGCATCCGGCACTCTGCCAGGATGATTGCGATGACACTATCATTTATCCCATACTTTATCTTCTTTCAATATATAGTGAAAATATAAAAAGCTAGAAATTTCCCTTATGGAAACTCTAGCTTTCATCTACATTAATGTTATAAAATTTACTATGTCTCTTTCTCAAAAGGCAACATATAATCTGTATAGTTCTTAATACTTATCTTTTCTATGCATTTATATATTTCTTTATTTCTAATTAAATTACTCCACTTTTCAAAAATTTGATTATAATGCTCACGCAAATCAAATGAAGAAGACAATGGACATCTAATTGAATCAATTTTTAAGGTTAATTCCCCATCAACAATCTTGGGGAAAAATGGATATGACCAACAATCAAGAGGTTTAAACCGCTCCCTACCATCGCATTTTTTACGCTCATTTATAGTACATTTACATTTTCCTAACATTGCTCCATATTTTTCTCCAATAATTTGTATATGCTCTTTATATAATCTTGAACTTTCAAATTCACCCGGATACATAAACAAGTAATATGAAGAATCTACATGATCACAACATTTATAATGACATTTACAAGATAAATATTTACATCCAATAAGCTTATACATTGCTCCCCTCAGATTTTGTAACTACAATTGTGCTTATACCATTAAATATATAAAAAGGATACATTTCTCCTAAGTATGTATTTACTCCACGATTAACATAATACTGCCCCATATTAGCACCTGTTTCTGCATATACAATCAATTTCACATTATATTCTTTACATTTATCTATTATTGCATCTATTGTATGTGTCGTAATTGTCATCCCTGTAACAACCGCTAAATCTACTTCTTTAAGTAATTCTAGTGTTCTATTACCATTAAAAACTATAGCTTCATTAAATAATTTTTTCCCGACAATTGCACTATCATAATCACTTCCTATTACATCACACCCCACATTTAAAAATCCTTTTATAATATCTCCCACTACACCAATATTTATAACCTTTTTGCTATGTAAATCACCAAACAAATTAAATGCTTCTTCCAAAATCAAATCTGTACGAGCATGCAGTTTACAACATGAATTTCCATTAAGTTCTAATACTTTAAAATTCAAACCATATGTTACTCTACTCGCCAATGCATCCAAACATGCTACTTTTATTGCTGTATCAGTAATTTTAGCATATAAACAATCCTGGCCTATCAGACTTTCTAAATAATCAGGATTATATGATTGATTTGTGCAATATGCACATCCTTGTCCAGAAGCTGTTTGTACAATTATATATTTATACTTAAAAATCCTTCCATTCATAGGCGGATTATATAAGCAATCCGTAGTCCATATACCAGTAATAATCCTTTCATCAAAATTGCATTTAACTTTTAATAATGTTTCTAATTCTTCTAGACTTTTCATTTTATATACTCCATTCATATCACAATCTCTAATGGACGATCATGACTTATAAATTCGAGCATACTCATCGAGTATCCATATGCCCCCGCATTAGCAAACCATACCCAGTCACCTATTTGAGGATCATCCATCATATAATTTTTATAGTATTGATCAATAGGCGTACACAAATTTCCAACAATCGTAACTTTTTTCTTTCTTTCCACTTTTGCAGTACAATTTTCGAGTTTATGAAATTCCTTTGTAAAAATAGGTCTAATGAAGCCATTAAGTCCCGCAGATAATATCACATAATCCTCGTCTTCTGATTCTTTTATATCTTCTATACTGGCAACAAAAACTCCTGCTTCTGCAACTAAAAAACGCCCAAGCTCTATATTGCACCTTACCTTTTTTTTCATCAACATTGAATGTTTAGTTTTTAATTCCCTATTATGAGCTATCTTATCTAAATCAAGTTGATTATCATCATCAGAATAAGGGACACCGAATCCTCCTCCAAAATTGATAAACTCTAATTTACATAATTTATTAACCTCCATTGCAAAATCTGCAATAGATAATAAATTATTAATCAGTATTTCTTCGCTTAATATTTGGCTTCCAAAATATACATGAATTCCAATGAGCTTAACTAATCCAGCAGCACAAATCTTAATAACATTTTCTAATTCTTTTGGAGATATCCCAAACTTAGTCGAAACACCTCCCATAACTTCAAATGCATTACTTGATATCCTTGAATTCGGAATATTAATACGGATACCAATTCTAATTTCTGTATTTAAGCTTCGGGCAAGTTCAGAAATTCTTTTAATCTCGTTTACTGAATCTGCAATTATTACACATTTATTATAACATTCCAACAAATCATTTTCCGATTTTCCAGGGGCAGAAAAAAATATATTGTTAACATTGTACCCTAATTTAAATGCCTTATAAACTTCATTTTTAGAAGCGGCATCTATACCAAGCCCTTTATGTAAAGCCTCTTCTAAAAATACTTTATTAGGATTTGCTTTCATTGAATAAAGTAAATTCCACCCCTTAAAAGCAGCTTGAAACAATTCTATCTTTTGCCGAAATATCATTTTATCATAAATATAAAGAGATTCACCTGGGCATATTTTATTTTTTTCTATAATCTCCAGAATTTCCGAACTTGTCCACATTTCTTAAAATGTCCTCTCAATCCATTTCACAATATTATCTGCCAATTTTTTCTCACACCCTTTATAACTATGATTAGCATTTTCTATTACACAAATTTCATAATTTTGAATTGCACTTTGCTTATAAATATCTCTTATTTCGTCAAATTCCTGTAGTACAAAATCTCCATTATCACCAAATAAAATTAGTTTTGGTATTTCAATTTTACTCACATTAGTACCTTTGATACTTCCTCGTCTATAAGGAAACATATCTAATGGAGAATCTTCTTCAAAACATTCAAGAAATGTTTTTGCTGATAACAAGTAGTCAAAAAATGTTCCTAATGGCATCAATGCATTTCCTTCACCATTATCCATGAACGATCTAGCCATTTTAAAAGAGGCATCCCTACTCTCCCTGCTTATCTCTGATTGATAGACTCCGATATCGTCACATGGCGAAATAAGTATTAATCCCTTCACCTTTTTCATCATATCATTTGATAGTTCAAGTTTGTCTAAAGAATAAACTATCTTATTTGCACCTGAACTATGCCCTTCAAGAAAAATATCAGTATATCCCTCTAAAATCGCCCAACGAATCGCTCCTTCAATATCATAAATACACTCAGTAAAATTTTCATATGCTCCACCGCCATTATAAAACTCAGATTCTTCTGTAAGAACACGTTCACAGTCTGCAATGTAATCATGTCCTCGATTATTAAAACACATGTAATCAATTCCGACTTCTTTACAATTAGATGCAATTAATTCCATAAATGGATTCTCATAAAAATTACCAGCCATTCCATGGACATGAATAATAATCCGTTTTTTCTCCTTTCCTTCTGTATAATGCAATGCCTGCATTTTTGTACCATCTGTGGCTAAAACCACTAAAGTATTTGTTAACATTTTTTACCTCCTTAAAAGTAAATTATTTTTTTGAATATTTAGTTCCTAATTTTTTGATACGCTCAAACTTTCTAAAATATTCATCAATATGTGGATGATATATAGATATTTTTACCGAACTTTCAGTAAAAACAAGTACTGCCTCATTATCTATAATCAAAAAATCTTCAAATGTACCTCCAATTCCTTGCTTAAATTCTGTATAATACAATATTATTCCAGCAGCAATTTGTGCGTCCATTATTGTTTCTAATTCTGTTCTTTTTTCTTTTGTACTAATAAATATCCTCTCTATCTCTACTTTTCGTTTTGATATGGCATCTATATTGGCTTGAAAAATAGATTCACCTTCATCAGCTATCCAAAATTCACTCCCATCAATATCCAAACTAACCGCAAATATTTTATTTTTTGCATTAAACATCATCTTAGCAATAATTGATGAAGCATCTTTTCTATCAAATACAACAAAATCATGTGTTCTTTTATTTATGAAATCAATACACTCTCTTATTTTTGTTTCAATTTCATTTCGCATGATATCATAACAAACATTACCATAAAATCTATGCAAATTTTCCAATAATTCTATTATTTTTACATTATATTCATTTATATGGTAAAGAGCCAATAACATTTGACTAAACCTTACAAAACTTGCATCATGATCTATATCATAAACATATCGTCCAACTTCTTTTAAGTTTTTCGTTTTGATTTCATCTTTATCTTTTACGAGAATAGAAAACTGACTTGACCAGTATACATTAAAATAATTTTGAAAATTTAATGCTAAATCTTTTCCTTTAATTGCAAAACCAAAGCTAAAGTTATTAGGCGATGAAACATCATTTGATAACCCCATAAAAATATACTCTTGATTTATTATCATCATATCCATAAATGGTACTATAGGAAAACCAACTATGGCACTAACTGTAAAATTATAATTATTTTTAAATGTAATTAATCTTTCATTCAGTTCCTCATAGTCTTGCGTTGAAGTAATATGTACGAGTTGTCTTACTAAAACACGTCCTTCCTTAACCATTTCTGTCCAAGTTTTCATAAAAGATTCAATATGAATATCTTCTCCTACATCATATGAAACATTATAATTTTTTTCAAAACTTGTTACATCTATTTTAGAACCAGCAGGAAGTTTTAATATTAGCTCAGTCAAAAATAAATAAAATTGTGTTTTGTCTGGAAAATATTTCACTTCCATCTCATTGCTTATTTTGCTAAAAATATCTTTTGCTATAATTTCAGTTCTTTTAACAGAATTTTGTATCTCGTCTTCTCTTTTATAAACGCTTTCTATTTGTGGTTTAATATCTTCTTCCATTCTTCTTTTGTCTGAAATTATAACTAAACCCACAGTACCAAATAGAAACACTAGTATTTTTGACCATAACTCTGACTTTACAGGAGTGAAAATACTAAATATATCAAGAATTGCTAGGATTACTACTATTATATACGTTATTATAAAAACAATATCTAAAAAACCAAAAATAAAATTTTTGATTTTCTTCCATTTATCCATCTTGTACTCCTAATAATTCATATTTTTCAGCGAATCTATATGATTTCACGTAAATCCTCTTTAGTCTTATCTTTCAAAATTCCTCAACACCATTAACCACAATCAACATTCCAAGTGCTGCTTTAAATCTTTCCCATAACAATATGTTACATACAGCAATACCCGTAAAGCCAACAATGGCCTTCACACATTGATTCCTATATACCTCTTGAAATGTTTTCTCGCATTTCATTCCTTGACTACTTATTTAGTACCTTTTTTCATATTTTAAAGTAAATATTATATTATCAACATTCCCAAATGCGAATACACTAAACTCATTATGTCAATCAGAAGTACATATTATCTCTAGGTTGTTTTCCACCTCAAAATAAGCTTCCCTAGTACAAGCGCTCAAACACCCAAGGCATTTGCCTCCTGCTTCGCAACAGAGAGGGTATTCACCCCAACTTCGCCACACCAGCTACTAGCTTGCACAATGCAAGCATCAGAGAATTTATCCTCCTATGATTCAAGAGTCAACCTTATAATTATTTAAGATTGTTGATATTTAATTATATCACTATATCTGAAATTTTATAATGAACTATTAGTTCATGTATTTCATGAATTTCCTTTTTAACATGTTAATTATTTGAAAACATTAAAAACCCCAGCTAAACATCGCCCCACTTAGATCAGTCTTCCAAAATAGTATTTCGCTCTAATACAAATTTTCTCTAGCATAATGGACTGGGGTTTCTATCGTTCTGGCATTCACCGACTCTATGCACTGCTACACATGCGAGTCCGCTATTCCGTTCAAAAGAATTCCTACTACTGCTGTAATACCAGTATCCATCCCATACCGCTTTCCCCTTTCATTTTTATTATTATTTTACTGCATCCGGTACTCTGCAAGGATGGCCGCCTCCTATTCCGCTGCAAAGTATTCGTCTGCTGCGTCCCCGCTCGCAGCCAGGATATTTTTCACTTCCTTTTCTCCCATCTAAATCGGTGCCTGAAATTGATTAATTTCCCTGCACAGTCTCTGATCCAGGCACTTATCCAATCCCTATTCTGCTGTCTGCCACCAGGCGATCTAGAACATCAGTCATGGTAATCTGACGGATCATCTGGTCATCTTCTGATTTCATGCATCCGCTCTCCCTCCTGCTATTATCTCTTCATATACAGCTTTTGTTCAGGCAGTAAAAAAAGAAGGATTCCTCCGGTTATGGAAGCTCCTTCTGCCTCGTATACAGATACCCTTTTTTCTAACTCAGCATCATCCCTCCACTCTGTTCCCCTTCCGGCGCTTCTTCGCTGCCTTCATCCTGCACACTCTTCATGCTCTCTGATATCGCCTGTTTCTTTTCTGTATACTGGATAAAAAGTCATAACCCACTGGCTCTAATACTTTTTTCTCCATCATTGTCAGTAATGCCTCCGTATCAAACTTGGCTTCAAAATACAGTTCCTTATCAATCTAGAGCGTTACATCCATGCCTGCCGGATCTTCCCCAAGTATCGTCCGCTGCCTGCCGAATACCTTTCCCCTCAGCTGCATCAGTCTTTCATGCATGTCCAGCTGCCCGTTGCAGTGCTTCAGGATAGTTTGAACTGCCTTTTTCCATGTGGGTGTTTCTATGGTCTCACTAGAAGCAAATGTTACAGAGACCGGCCTCTTCCCTTTGAGCATGGATAGGGAAGTCCTCCCCATGCGGCATTCCCTACTCCTGATCTCTGAACGACTGTATGGTTCCCCGTTCTGATACATCCGGATCATGTCATCGCATCTCTGATTCACAACCTACAACAGTTCTACTCTTACTTCTCCAATCAGTTCTATATAATCCATCGAAACATCCCCTTCCTTAAGACATAAAAAAAGAACCAGAACCTATCCCTGACTTAAGGATTTTTCTAATTCTCTTCCATGTAACGTCATATACATTTTTCTTTCTATTTGTGTATGCAATTCCTGTTTTTCGCTTTTTCTTTACTCTATACACACTATACACAATTAAAACCATACTGTACTTAACGTCCAGAATCACCACCGGCGCATCCTTGTACAAGGCTCTGGCCAGCATCAGCTTCTGCATCTCACCACCGGAAAGACTCACGCCCTCCTCGTCCAGATCCCGGTTCATGGCAGTCTGCACACCTTTCGGCAGGGAGGATACTTTCTCCCAGAGTCCCCCCTTCTCCAGACTGTCCCGCAGCCGCCCCGTATCCTCCTGCCCCGCTTCCACACAGGAAACATTCTCCGCCAGAGGAAAAGAGAAGGCGAACACATCCTGGAACACCACCGCAAATTCCCGGAAGACGTCTCTCTGCGGCAGCGTCTTAAGATCCTGTCCGTCCAGAAAAACAGTGCCCGCAGTGGGACGGTAAAGCCCGCACAACAGCTTGATCAGCGTGGTCTTGCCCGCGCCGTTGGGACCCACCAGCGCCAGCCGCTCCCCGGCCCGGATGGTCAGCGTCAGATCGTGGATGGTATCCTCCTCCTTCCCCTCATAGCAAAAGCTCACGTGCTCCAGACGGATCTCATGTCCCCTGCCCGGCTGCCGCATAAGTGCCGTTCCCTCCTCAGTATCGCCAAATTCCAGAAAATCCCGGAAATCGTCCATCATTTCCTTATTCCTGTAGATCTCCTGCGCCGCATCGAACAGCCCGCTCATCCACGCCTCGACGCCTGCCACGATCCCTACATATAACAGAAATACCGGAAGCGCCAGATGTCCCAGTGCCATCTCCCGGATCAGCCAGCCATAGACGAATACATTCCTCGCAAAAGCAAGCGCCATTCCCCCAATCTGGGCCGCCGCAAAGCCGTTACGCCCCCGATCCACCCGGTTCACGATCTGATCGATCCGCTCCTTAAACTCCCGCAGAAACCATCTGTCCATCCGATAGAGACGGATGTCCTTCCCGTTTCCCGGAGCGATGGATTCCTGCCGCAGATAGCCAAGGCCCTGATAGCCCTTGATATTCTCCTCCTCCAGCCGGTACTCCTTCTTTCCTGCCAGTGTATGCAGCCAGGCGGTGACCACCGCCTGCAGCAGAAGCAGCGCCAGCAGGAGCAGACTGTATCTGCCCACGATCGCCCCGTAGATCAACAGCCCGGCAAACTGGATGATCATATTGAGAAATCCCGCGGCAAAAGCCTCAAGCCCCTGCTCATTGCCGGAATATATGTTCCGCATCGCCGCCTGCCGTTTCTTCTGTCCCTGCGCGCTCTCCAGACTCTGGCCGTCCATATACAGTGTCTTCCGGTCCAGCTCGGAGAAAGAACAACGGAACAGAAAGAGCGCTTTCGTCCGCAGTTCCCTAAAGTGGCTCTGCAAAAATCTGACCACCTGCAGCAATATGATATACCCCGCCACCAGCGCCAATATCTCTCCCGGCCTCCTGCCGCTCACCAGACAGGCCGCCACCAGAAACGGGAGCAGCACGCTTAACATCACATCCCCGGCACAGACAGCCAGCGCCCCGCCGCCGCTCTTCTCCTTCAGCTTGTGAAACGTATACCGATAATGATTCAGGAGGGGATATCTTTTCTTATCCTGTGTTACCTGCATATTCTTCGTTCTCCTTTCCGGATTGTGTGGAAAACCGCGTCCTTATGCCGTGCTTCCCGTCCTTATAAATCCGAAGTAGTTTTCTATATCGTATAGTAAACGAAATTTCCTATATGATAAAACAAGAATCCCCATGAATGGAGATTCCCGCACGAAATGTATTCTTTTTTACACGAAATGCACAGACCGTTCACGAAAGTGACAGCGGCATGGTCACTTCCGCCGCAAAGATCCCTAGCTCGTTGGCCAGGTTAAGATAACCGTCGTACTTATCCACCGCCGCCTTTACCCGCTTCATGCCCAGACCGTGGTTGCCCCGTTTTCTACTGATATAACGGCTGGCCTCGAAATCCGGTTCCTCCTTCGCCGCATTCTGCACGGAAAAGTACAGCTGACTCTTGTTGACCGTCAGATAGAGCCGCAGGAAACGTTTCTCCTTCTCCACCTGGGCGCAGGCTTCCAGCGCATTGTCAAGCAGATTTCCCAGAATGACACAAAGATCCACATCCTCCACGGAAAGCCTTTCCGGCGCCTTCGCGCTGCAGTTCACAGCTACCTCCTGCCGTCTGGCCAGCGTCAGCTTGCTGTTCAGAATGGCATCCACCATCAGATTGCCGGATCTGACAAAGGTATCCACCCGGTCCAGCTCCCGCTCCAGCTGATCCAGATAGGCTCCCATCTCCTCCGTGTTCCCCAGCGTGAGCTGCGCCTTCATCACCTGCATATGGTTATGGTAGTCATGCCGCCATCCCCGCATATCCATGTAGACGCTCTTGATCTCGTCATACTGGTGTTCCATCAGCTCCGACCGAAACTGTTCCGTGCGGAAGTCAAACCCCTTTTTATAGGAAAAAAGTGTCCCCTCCACCGCCAGAAACAAAAGCGCCTCCAGCACAATGCCGCCCCACAGAAAGATACTGCGCGGCAGCGCCGTCGTCTCCACCTGCCCCGTACAGCCAAGCAGCCATAGAAAAGCCCCTATGATGCCGTAAGCCACCACAAGCAGCACACCGTTCCACAGCCTGAGGCTTTCCCGCTTCTTCCCCAGCAGAAGCAGAAACACAAGCATGATCCCGCCGTGCAGCACAAAAATCTCCTCGGCTTCCGCTGCCAGGATTCCCACTGCAATACACAGGCCCGGCAGCAGAATCCGCCACCCCTGCCGCACAAAGGCTTCCGCATCAAAAAACAAGTCGTACAGCGTCAGGATTCCGGCGATCAGGATCCACGCCGCTGCCGCCCGGAATTTTATGCCGAACAGCGGCACGAAAAAAGAACAGGCCAAAACTGCACCCGTCAGGCAAATGCCCAGCGCGCGCTTCCCGATTCCCTTCTCCATGCTTCCCATCTGCTCTATATAATACCAATAACACCCCAGCCACAGCAGCTGGAAAATTTCCTGTTCCATCCGGAGTTCTGCCTCTCCCTTATTCGCTTATTCGTTTATTCCCTTATTCGTTGATTCTTTTACGCTCTCACTTTTTATAATAGTTAAGATATGCCCTGTTGAGCGCCTCCCACCTGTTACGGGAGACCGGAAGCGTTTCCCCGCTGTCCATCAGCACATCTTTTCTGGTAATCCGGCTGACATAGGCCAGATTCACCACATAAGAGCGATGAATCCGGAAAAACCGCCGTAACGCGCAAGCCGCTCTTCCAGCTCCCGAATCCCCGTCCGGCAGCGCACTGTCTCTGTCGTGACCGCAGTTACTTCTGTTTCCTGAACAGTCCGGCTCTTTGTCTGCGGCGGTTCTTCTTCCATGCTGTAAGCAGAACGGACACAATGCACCTGCGTGTCGTGGGCATCGCTTTCCAGATAACAGATCTGCGCCAGTCTGACCCGCGCCGTACCCCCTGCCAGATCCAGCAGCAGAACCGGTTCTTCCTGCCCGCAGCGCTCCTTCGCCCGGTCAAGACAGGCAAAAAGCTTCTCCCGCTCCACCGGCTTGATCAGATAGGACACGGCCTCCACATCATAGCCCTCCAGCACATAATCCGCAAGCCCCGTCGCAAAGATGATCTGAACGCGCTTCCCTTCCTGCCGCAGCCTGCGGGCCAGACTGATACCGTTCATCCCCGGCATGTCAATATCCAGAAGCATAATATCCGCTTCTTCCCAGTCTTCCCTGTTAAACAGAAACTGCTCCGCGCTTTTGCACGGCGTGACAGCGATCCCGCATTTTCTCCCCGCCGCCCACTCTCTGACCAGGGTTTCCAGAAAAGAGAGCGAAGCCGCCTCGTCGTCACATATGATAACATGCAGCATAAGCCTGTCCGTCCTCCCTTCGCTGTCATCGTCCGGCTTACTTTTCCATTACGTATATCCGGCTTTTTTATCATAGCACACTCTGAAAAGAAAAACATCCTGTCAGCCTGCGAAAATCGGATCTTATGTAACAGTTCAGCCTTCGGCTTCTCTGTTACAATCTTATGTTTCCTTCTATTTTGAAATAACCGCTTTGTTCCCTCTGCAATATCTAATCCGGTATACCAACACACACAGCAATCCATACAGGAAGATTGCCACACCCGACTCCAGGTATCCCATTGCAGTTTTTTCACCATAAACGTCCGACAGAAATGAGAAGCAAACTGTGACCGGATGCCAGTTAACTGCCCTTCCATTTACTACAAATACCCCGGATATACCAAGGAGCATGGACAGTATACTTCCCCATATATATTTTCCGCCGCTCTTTCCAAACCACAAAATCACGGGCAGTATCCCTAACGTGATACAGATGTTATATGCAAACGCTTTCATACATTCTCCTGCCATTATAAGCACGGCCGGACGGTTTTTTAACATAATGCCTGCCGCCAGAAGAAGCGCTGTTTCAAACAGTGCGATTCTGACCGTCAGCAAAAACAGGACTGCCACTTTCGCTTTTACCGCATCCTGCCATCTGACCGGTATCACCAACAGATTTTTCAGCGTATCCTTTGCATATTCCTGATCTATCATGTATCCGCCAATCAAAGATACCGTAAACGGCAGAAACAGCATTGCATTGTTGTAAAAAAACATTTCTGCAAACCCTTCCCATTCAGGCGCCCCTGCCTTAATCTGCATTTGCTGCGCAAAAGTAATGATAAACGAAAAGAGAATGCTGAGATATCCAACCAAAACCATTGTCTGCCTTTTCAATTTCTTTAGTTCCGCTCTGATCAATCTCCTCATCATACATCGGCCTCCTGTCTTTTATAAAGCCACAGACTGATTCCAACAGAAACTGCCGCTGTTGCCCCCAGCAAAAAGAGGCCCCTGTCCATTGGATAATACAGTATATCCAACCCCCGCTGCAGATTATCCGTATACTCTAAAATGGTAAAAGGATAGGTGATACGGTATGCTGCCAAAACAGGCAGATGCATATCAAGACAATGAAACATGGACAACTGCCATGTAAACAAAAAATCAACGAGTACATAACAGTTAATCGCTATCATTGAAATCAGATTCCTTTTTCGAAGCAAAATGATCAGAAGCAGCACAGGCATTGTTGCACAGATGCTGCACAGAGACGTTCCCAGATAAATCCCGAAAATGCGGACAACATCCGGCATATAATTCCGCAGGAAAACTCCTCCTGTGACCGTATAGACAGTATAGATTCCCGAAAGTACCACGACAATCACAAGGGCTGAAGCCAGTTTTGACAAAAAAATCTGCCATCCAGGTATGCCGATCACCAGAATATTTTTCAATGTGTGATTCCTCTCCTCCAGTTCAAACAGGTTTAAAAGCATGACCGAAAAAGTAAACGGAATCATAAGAAAACTTCCAAACATGACATTCGCACCGATCAAATTCCTGAAGGGATATTGGTTTTTTATGCAGAGCAGTGTGCCAAACGCAGGGATCAGGATACCGACTGCCCACAACATCCCTGCTGTCTTCTGACGTCTCAGTTTCTTCAGCTCATTCCGGCATATGTTAAGCAATCCCCTCACCTCCGGTTATCCTTTTAAAATAATCTTCCAGTGTATCACTGCATTTGTTGATGGCATCTACATAAATATTTCGTCCTGCAAGAAACCTGACGATTTCCTTTGTCTGTATCCCCTCATCAAAAATCTGAATGCAGCCGTTCCTCATAATCCGATAATCATTGATATGAAATTCCTCTTCCAGCATATGGATCACTGTTTCTGTCGAATCTACAGACAACAGGATATAATGCATATTTCTTTTCTTCAATTCCTCATAAGGGCTTTCTTCCAGCAGAATTCCTTTGTCAATAATTCCTATCCTGTCTGCCAAAAGCTCAATCTCTGACAGAATATGGCTTGACAGCAGAATCGTTTTCCCACAGTCCTGCGCAAGCTCCCTGATAAAATTCCTTGTTTCCATTACCCCGATCGGATCAAGTCCATTAATCGGCTCGTCCAGTATCAGGACTTCCGGATCATGGATCATGGCGGCTGCAATCCCCAGCCGCTGCTTCATGCCAAGAGAAAACGCAGAAAACAGTTTTTTGTCTTTATAAGGCAGCCCAACCCTCTCCAGACTTTCTTTTACAGCATCCCGTTTTACATATCCCCGCAGGTCAGCAAGAATTTCCAGATTTTCCGTTGCCGTAAGGTTTGGATAAAACCCCGGTGTCTCAATCATGACCCCTGTCCGCCCCAAAAATTCTCTTTTATTCCCTTCAAAAGGCTGTCCGAACATATAGACAGTTCCTTCTGATATCATGGATAAACCCAGCAGCATTTTCATTATTGTTGTCTTTCCGGCTCCGTTCCTTCCCAAAAGGGCATAAATTTCACCTTTATTTACATGGAGATCCACACCCTTTACCGCGGCAGTATCCCCATAATATTTCGTCAGCCCTTTCGTCTCAATGATAAAGTTATCCATCATCCCGTCATCCCTTTCTTCATGCGCTGCCTGTACGTCTGTCTGCCGTTCCATAGTATCACACTTTTTGCTCCTGTAACCTTACGAAAACCTTGCAAAAAAACTGCCCGGCCCGAAGGCAGAACAGTTCATGTATCATTTTCTGATAAAGGAAATTCCATGGCAAAACAAATCCCCTTCTTTTGGGGTTCTACAAAAATCTTCCCGCCCTGGATCAAAACCAGTTCCCGCACGATCGCAAGCCCCAGACCGCTTCCTTTGCTGCTGTGTGCATCTCCCGCCCTATACAGCCTGTCAAAAAGAAATGGAATCTCTTTCTCCAAAATTCCCATGCCATTGTCACAAACTTTCACAACAACCGTAACACCAGACCGCACAATCTCTATCCAGATTTTAGAAGCCCTGCTGTGTTCCATTGCATTCTTAAGCAGATTATTCACACAGCGCTCATAAAAAACCCGGTCCACGCTGATCTGTATTTCGTCCATGTCTGATGTGAAATCATAGGAGACTCCATTTCGTTCAAAATCTGCAACCCAATTTGCAAAAACAGCCCTTGTTTCCTCTACGATATCCAATGGTTCCATTTCTGCTTTCTCTTCTTTGGAATTGAGCTTGAACCACTGAAACAAATCGTCCAGATACTCTTTCAGGACATATGCTTTTTCCCTTGCCTGCCGGACAGATTCTGCGTTCATTTCCCCATGAACATATTGATAATAAACGGCATCCAGATGACCGATGATAGATGTAAGGGGCGTGCGGATATCATGCGACAAACCGGTCATGAGCTCTTCGTTCCTTCGTTCCAGTCGCTTTGTCTTTATGATGCGTTCCTTATTATCCATCATAATCTGATTGAGCTTATAGCAGGTATCTGATAAAAAGGAATGTTTCCTGATCAGGATTCTTCTATCTGTTTCCCCCTTTATGATTTCATCTAATACCTGGTTGATTTTTTTAATCTGCCTGCAGATCCCTGCCAGCAATAACATGAGACCCAGACAGATTATCATCAGCGCTATCATTTCCATATGCATTTACTGCCCTCCTCCAAAGCGGTAGCCGACGCCCCTGACTGTCTGTATTATCCTCGGATTTTCCGGATCATCTTCTATTTTCTTTCTGATCTTACTGACCAATGCCATAATGTTATTATCGTCATAGACATAATCATTCTTCCATACAGCCTTATAAATCTGTTTTTTTGTATAAGCACGCTTCGGAGACGAGGCAAGAAAATACAACAGGTCAAATTCTTTTCCGGTCAACAGCACTTCTTTGTTTTCTTTCAATATTCCTTTTATCTGCGGAACAATCGTAATCTTATCGAAACAAATCTCTTCCTGCGGTAAAATTCCATTCTTTAACACCGTATTCCTCCGAATCTGGGACGCAGCCCTCGCCAGCAGTTCCTCCATATTAAAGGGTTTCGTTACATAATCATCTGCACCGATTTCCAAGCCGTTTACCTTATCTGACGGAGAATTTTTTGCAGTCAGCATAATCACAGGAACCGCATACAGTTTCCGTATTTCCCCCAGGACTTCAAAACCATTTTCACCATGCAGCATCACATCCAGCAGCACAAGATCATATTTTGTCCGTGACAGCTTATCAAGCCCCTGTTGCCCATTCCACGCCGTATCCACTTTATATAACCCACACATACAGTTTTGCAGCAGCTCCAAAAGAGACCGGTCATCATCTATAATCAGAATTCTGTTCATGATCCACATTTCTCCGTTCTTTCAAGTCTCATACTGTACACAGTCCATACAGCCACATTGAAATTATATGTGGAAATTCGGACTATAACAAGTATCTATAGTAAACGACATAACAAATTTCTGTTTCCAACTCTTGCAGGTGCCATATACGGTAGCTCCTGCAAGGCCGAAAACGAAATTTCTAATGTCGTTAACTATAAAATATTTTCTGCTTGACACGCGCAGACTATCGTGATAGTCTGTAATTAATCAGCAGACTATTGTAATAGTCTACAGGCTGGAATCGACAGAATAGAGAATGAAGATGACCAAGCGGCAAATTAAGCTGGAATGGAGGATTGATTACTATGAAACTATTCGACTCAGAATTGAAAGTCATGGAAGTGCTCTGGGAACAGGGCACGAAATCAGCCCGCGATATCGTGGACGTACTGTCACAGCGCATCGGCTGGAACAAGAACACCACCTACACGGTGATCAAGAAGTGTATCGAAAAGGAAGCTGTCAGCCGCGAAGATCCGGGCTTTCTCTGCACGCCTCTGGTCACCAGAGACGAAGTGGCGCGCACTGAGACCGAGCAACTGATCGACAAGATGTTCGGCGGTTCCAGTGAATTGTTTTTTTCATCATTTCTGAAAAATCAGGGAATCTCGGAAGAAGATGCCGAGAGGCTTTCCCGTATGATCAAGGAGGCGAAATAACATGTTACATCTCAGATTTTCCATGCCCTTACATTTTATGATGCTTTACGGAAGTGCGCTGCTGCTCATGGTGCTGGCGCTGCGCCTTCTTCTGAAAAAGAGACTGCCGGGCTATGTTTTCCCCCTTTTGTGGGGACTGGTGATCGTCCGCTTTCTCGTCCCCTTCTCCTTAAGCAGCCCGCTCAGCGTGAAGGCTCCCGGCCTGCTTTCAGCGCCTGCCGTCACAAGCGTCACTGTTTCCGCAGAAGCCGTCGCCTACAATGAACCCTCTACGGAATATCTGTCTGAGGATACGGAGATTGCTTCCGTCACAGAAGACGCGGACACAAATGATGCCATCGTCACAAGTATGCCGGGTACATCCGCCACAGCCGGTCCCCGTCTGACTGCAGATACCGACTTTATCATCTCCCAGTCAACGGAAAACGCAACAGATCACTCCACTGTCCTGTCAGCGGACCCCCTGCCTTTCTTTTACAGACATGATTCGCTGCGAACTCTGCTGCCGGTCTTCTATCTGTCCGGCGTCATCGTTACGGCGCTCCTCCTGCTGCTGCAAAGACAACGCTATGTCCGGAGGCTGAGAGAGAGCCTGCTGGTGGAGCACAACGAAACCGTCAATACGCTCCTGCGCGAGATGCAGATGGCACATATCCTGGTCTTTACCAATGACGAGATCGCCTCCCCTCTCGTGTGCGGCCTTCTCTCACCCCGTATTTATCTGCCGGCACGGATGGACTTTGGGAATACGGAGATGCTGCGCCACATCCTGGCTCATGAGACCATGCATATCAGACGCCGGGATAACTGGGTTAAGGCGGCCATGCTGGCCACGCTCTGTCTCAACTGGTTTAACCCGCTTGTCTGGCTGATGGCCGGATGCCTGGCATCCGATCTGGAAGCCGCCTGCGACGAAGCCGTGCTGCGCGCCTGCCGTGAGGAAGATGCAAGACAAAGCTATGCCTGCAGCCTTCTTGCCATGGCCGTGAGCGCCAGCCGTTCTCCCCTCCTGTACAGCGCCTTTTCCAAGACAGAGGTGGAAAAAAGGATCCAGCGCGTACTGCGCTACAAAAGGACGTCCCTCTTCATGCTGTGCACCGTCTCCCTGCTGCTTACCTGCAGTACCGTGGTGTGCGCTACCGGCGGGCAGGCGCCCTTTGACTCTTACCTGAGCAGTACCTGCTATTACGGGAGTCCCGATTCCCGCTGGGCCTTCAAGGTTTCTCTGACCCGCGACATCGCGCTTGGCAGGAATCCCGGAAAACGGGCAGATGACACGATCCTGGCCGTCTTAAAGGCGGACGACACCGGCGATCCCGACCTGATGGCGGAACGGATTCGGGAAGCTCTGGCCACAGAATTTCATGTGGAAAAGAATGCCTTTGCCCCCAGCTATACCCTCTGCCTCGATTCGGAGACCGAAGCCGAAGAATACGCATCCTGGGGCCTGACCAGAAACGAAAACGGCTTTTTTCTCTATCAGGGCAGCCTGGTCCACAGTTTCGCCGATGAGCTGAACAAAATCTGGCAGTCCAATATGAACGGCAGTCTGGATATCGTCGTCCACCGCAACCGGTATGGCTGCATCTCCACCGTCGTCGCGACAACCGAAGACGGCACCGTAGTCAGTCTCTTCTCCACCCCGGAGGAAGACGACGATTCCTCCTACGACCGGACAAAACACCAGTAGACAACCGGCAGCACCGCTGCCGCACCAATCCCGTACAGTACAAGCAGGATGGGCACCGCTCCCATTACCCGGCCGCCCAGCGTATACAGGTCAAAGTAACCCAGCGCAGTGCCCACCTGCAGCAGTCTGTCCGGCAATAACCCCAGAATCTTATTGACTGCCGCACTTTCCAGATTCCCCAGAAAAGACGGCAGGAAGATCAGCACAAAGGGCACCATCACCGCCGGCACGGCGGATCTTACCCTGGCAGATGCCAGCATACACAGGCCTGCCATAAACAGACATCCCACATAGCCGCCTGCCGCGATCAGCACATATTTCTGCCAGACCGTAAGGTGATAGAAACATTTCCAGTCCCCCTGCTCCGTCTGCACCGGACAATTCCAGCCGTCCGCACCCAGATAACCCAGAACCGCAGCGCTGTAGATGAGCATCACCATCCAGTAGACCGCCGTGACGATCCCGACTCCGGCCCATATCTTGGCCGCCACCGCCCTGTCTCTTCCGTGGCAGGAAGCGAAGAACACCGCATCCGCCCGCCAGACGAATTCATTGGAGAAAATGCCGGCCACCAGATAGCCCAGAAACAGCATGGTGATCATCACCACCGTCGGCGCAAATGTAAACAGCTGCGTCCACCCCTTCCGATAATCATAGTAAAAAGGCGTCTCAAGGCTCTCATACTGTCCGATCAGATATGCCTTTTCCGCTTCCGAATACTGATCACCGGCCTCATCCGCAAGCCATTCCTGCAAGAGCCTTGTCCTGTTCTCATAGAAAGCTCCCGCCGCCTCTTCCGTCAAAGAATCCGCCCGGTAATAATCATATGAGCGGAACGCCTCCGCATAAGAACAGTTCAACAGACGGCGTATTTCCGCTATCCCCTGTTTCCAGCCGTAGGCAATATTACTCTCTTTGATCTGTTCCGATCTGCCCTCCGGCGTCTCATTGATGCGCCTGTTCTCTGCGATCACCTGGCGGATCGTCTCCTCCTCCAGATAACCGCTCCACGCTTTCTGCGCTGCCCGAAGGCTGGCCACTGCCACCGGTCCCCTTTCGGATTCACCCGCCTCATTTACATACTCCACACTGAGGGCAAAATAAAGCGTAATGCCCAGTACCATCGCCAGCAGCAGAAATGCCAGCCTGCTCCTTGTCCCGGACAAAACCTTCCTAATCTCATAGTAGATCTGCTCTTTTCCGTTATGTCGATCTGTTATCTTCTTATGTCGCACTCTTTTGAGCGGCATGTTTTGATGTAGAAGTTTCTGATTCATCGCTATCCTCCATTCCTGCTGGTCCTGATCCTCGCTACCGCTGGCCCTGGTCCGCTCCGCCACTGGTCCTAAATCCTCGCTACCGCTGGCCTTAATCCTCGCCGCTGGCCCTAATCCTCGCCACCGCTGGCCCTAATTCTCGCCGCCTGCCCTGGTCCGCTCCGCCACTGGTCCTAAATCCTCGCCGCCGGCCCCAATCCGCTCAACCACTGGTCCTAAATCCTCGCCACCGCCTGCCCTAACCCGCTCAACCGCTGGTCCTGATCTTCCCCACTATCATTCCTATTCCTCTCCGCCGCCGGCCCTTTCCCCAAAATAGTGCAAAAAGACATCCTCCAGCACGGCTTCCTCCAAAACCGCATTGTCCGCCGGCCTTTCTACAGACAAGATCCTCAGCTGTGCTTCCCCATGCAGGGTCTTGATATTGGAAACTTTGTATCGTTTCGTGTAGGAAACTGCCTCATTTCGCGGTATGCTCACCCGCCATACCTGCTCCGGCATTCCGGCGGTCAGTTCTTCCGTCGTACCGGCAATACAGATCTTCCCGTCTTTCATCAACAGGATCTCATTGGCGATATACTCGATGTCCGACACGATATGCGTGGATAACAGCACCAGTCTGTCCTGTGCCAGCTCACTGATCAGATTGCGGAAACGGATTCTCTCGTTGGGATCAAGCCCCGCCGTCGGCTCATCCAGAATCAGGATCCTGGGATCATTCAGCATGGCCTGGGCAATTCCCACCCGCCGCTTCATGCCGCCGGACAGTTTCTTCATCTTCTTGTTCTCCGCCTTCTCAAGCCCCACCTGCTGCAACAAGAGCGCGGTCCGCTGTCTGGCTGCAGCAGGCCGCAGTCCCTTGATGGAACTGATATAACGCAGATAATCCCTGACCGTAAAATCCGGATAAAAGCCGAAATCCTGCGGCAGATACCCCAATACTCTGCGATATGCGCCATCCAGCTCAAAGATATCTTTCCCGTCCCACAAGATCCTTCCTCCCGTCGGCTTCAACAGGGTGCACAGCATCCGCATCAGCGTGGTTTTCCCCGCTCCGTTCACGCCCAGAAGTCCATAGACCCCCGTCGTCAAAGTACAGGATACCCCGTCAACCGCCGTCATATCCTGAAATTTCTTTGTCAGATTTTCTATTTCCAGTTTCATAATCCCCCGCCTCCTTTTATCCTTCCATCTCCTTCTATCCTTCCGTCTCTTTCTATTCTTCTGTCTCCTTCTATCCTTCCGTCTCCTTCTATTCTTCCTTCTCTTTTTATCCTTCTGTCTCCTTCTATCCTTCCGTCTCTTTCTATCCTTCCATCTCCTTCTATTCTTTCGTCTCTTTCTATCCTTCCGTCTCTTCCAGGACTGCCCTGCAATTCCTCTGCCCCCTGTAAATACAGTAGAGCAGGTAACAGAATGCCATCACCAATACGCCATACCAGACAGGCACGGACACCTTTTCATAGAGATTCCCCAGCAGTACCACCTGCAGCCAGATTCCGGACCAGAGCAGGCACAAAAACACGGCGAATGCTTCCGGACAGGCCCGCCTGCTGTACAGCGTGCGGAAACAGATGCAACAGGTCACTGTCAGCGGCAGGAAGAACTGGAGCATGATCTCTTCCGGCACAAGCTGCCCGCCTCCCACGTTCACCAGGAAAAAAGCTGTCAACATCAGCACATCAACCATTGCAAATGCGAACAATCTGGCCGCATAGATCTGCCGCAGCGAGTAAAAGGCTGCTCCCTCTACTTCCATTGCGTTCCTTTCCCGGTTCTTCCACAACTCCGGCAGCAGGAGAACGCCAAACAGCGGCGCCGCGACTCCCATGATCCGCTGCTCATAAGAGTTTCCTTCCATATATCTGATGAGCATACACAGAACCACCAGGACCATTCCCTGCAGCACCCACCACCGCCTGCGGATATAGCCGGCCTGCTGGTAGAGAAATTCCGCTCCCGTCAGGATATCGACGCTCTCTCCCTCATAGAATGCCGCTTTTGCACTGCGGACTACCTCCTGCAAATGCTCTCTCCTGTGCGGCGGTGACAGGGCATTCTCCTGCAGCCGCAGTCTTTCTTTGAATTGTCTGTCTGTTCTATTCACACATGCACCCCCATATCGCCCTCTTGACAAATGATGATCGTCCTTGTCAGTCTCCTGCAGACACAGCAGGACGCCGGACACAGTCACTTTAAAAAGCGCTTTCTATCATTAACGTCATTAGAAATTTCGCTTACTATATCTATAATAACGCTGGCAAGTCCCAAAAAGATAGCCGGATCGCAAAAATCTCCGCGATCACAGCTTTTGCTTAGATCACAGAGACTTTTCCTGCATTAATAGTTTTATATAATCTACTTCTCTTCTTCATATACTGGTGGTTGTCATATCAATCTTCTCCCCATTAATTTCTTTCGCATCCCATCCAGTTTTAATATTTGTTTATGCTCCCACTCCAGTTCTATTGTCTTCGAATTAACAAATGTAATAATTTTGTCTATATCTTCATTCTTTTCAAACATTTTCGCTAATTGATCAATATCCCTTTTACAAATTTTACGATAGGGAATTGCCAGTCTTTTAAATTCACTTGGTGTCAATTCCGAAACCCCTCCGGCATAATATCTCCCGTAAAATTCACACTGCGTCAATGTCAATGAATTATAAAAACAAAATGCCATACTTGCCTTACAATATGCTGAACTCAATCGTATATTGTAAGCAATATCTGTTGTATAAAGATCAGCCTCATTCACACATATCCTTGGTATTTTATCATATCTTTTAAAGAAAAAAAGGTCACCGTTACGTACAATTGGTACTCCATACCATGGCTTTCTATTCCTGCATTTGTATCTATTTTTTAATTTTATTTTTGAGACATTTTCTTTTTCTCCGATCACTGACAAATATTCTTTCAAAGACTCCGAATAAAATTCTTCATCCGTATGCGAAAGGTTCAATAAATAAATCCTATTTCCTTTTTCACCAATCTTTTGAACTATATCGTGAGTTAATATGAACCAACCATTCACCATACCGCTTTTTGGGATTGTCGGTAATACAAACTCCTGGCATTGCAACTGTTCCACTTGTTCCTTCGTTAAAATAAACTCATTATTTGCTCCCGTTACAATTCCAGGAGAAGCCTCACATACCTCAGAAACTTTTTTATATTTTGAATCCATAAGATTCAACAGGTCAATATCAGCATCGGATAAAACCGCATTTGTCCACTTTTTTAATGGTTTGTTTCTTTCAATTCTTGAACAGTAATATGGAGTATCTGAACCTAATTTATCGTACATTTTAAAGTTTATATATGACTGATCCTTAAATTCATTTGTCAAATAAACCAGACAGGATTCCTGTTCTATCTTTGGAAACATCCTTTCCCTAAAAGACAAAATATGTATTGTATCAAATCTTTCTTCCAAAAACAGACGAATCTTTTCTGCGTATTGAACCTGCAGAAATTCCATCGGAAGTACAAAAAAAATGATTCCCCCTTTTTCTAAACAAGATACCGAAGCTAATACAAAAGCAACCCACATATTTTGCATTAAAGAATGTGGTAATTGATATCTACTACAAATTTTTTTTGCTTTTTCTTTTGCATCATTTTCCATATTTTTAATATTAATATATGGTGGATTCCCGATAATCAGCTGATACTTTTCATTTGTCTTCTCCGAAAAGTTCAAAAAATCATCTGCAACTATTTCTATATGATCTGAATATCCCTTACTTTCTAATTGACTAACCTTATCCTCCACTAACTCTACAGCTACCAATTTTTGAATGCATTCTTCTTTTTCAAAAACATCCACAAATCTTCCATCCCCCACTGATGGCTCAAGTACTTTGCTATACTTTTTCTGTTCTCCTGCCAGATATTTTTTCATAAATTGAACTATCTGAATTGGCGTATAGTAAGAACCCGATAACTTATCCTCTAGATTTTTCATAATAATGACCTGCCTGTGACTGCCATACGATTTCTCTTCTTCATTAGAATACTGAGGCTTTCACCCAACTTGCATTTGCGCTTTTCATCTTTTTCAGCCCGATACTTACCTTCAAGTTGCAATCCAAGATAATCCAGGCGCCTCGTTTCATATCCCAGATGAAGATTTTCATAAAATTGTTGTACAAATGCATCAGATTTATATGTATCACAGACCCGAATATAATAATCGCTGTCTCTTCTAAATAGTGTCTGCTGATTAAGCGAATATCTGCATACTCCAACATTTGTATCCAT
>OFFG01000120.1_pt1 | contig 75391 bp, 37 predicted proteins | sample 1521331 | NCBI WGS metagenome assembly OFFG01 (sample SAMEA3504129, study PRJEB24116) | mouse gut metagenome | biome: mouse gut; feature: mouse-associated habitat; material: faeces | place: Denmark | collected 2011 | reverse complement strand
GAGTTCCTGCACTGCTCCCCTCAGACGGTCTACAATAATCGGCTGAAAACGCGCAGCAAAGCAATCGTTCCTAAAGAACATTTTGCAGATATTGTGAAATCTTTAGGGAAAATAGAGCGTTGAAACCACTCGAAAAAGCCTCCCAGACTACATTCGGAAACTTACTTTTTACGTATCAAACCACATATTCAAACCACTATATATCAACAATATAACAATTTTATAGATTTACCGATCCGGTTTACCAGTCCATTGGCACCGGTTATTCGCGCTATACTTTTGCAAGTACAAAAAGTGTAGAACAAATTAGTACGTTAACTTTAAAAAATGTATTCGTCTTATGAAAAACATTTTATTAAAAAAGAGGCTTCTTAAAGGTATGATACCTTTGTTGTGCCTATTGTTATTTCCAACATTTGTGTTTGCCCAAAAACTGACAGTCAGTGGACAGGTCAAAGACGCCCTCGGCGAACCGGTCATCGGCGCCAATGTAGTAGTAAAAGGAACCACCAACGGGGCCATGACGGACCTGGACGGTATGTTCACCATCAATGAGGTAGAAAAAGGCTCTACCATCGTCGTTTCTTTTATCGGTTATTTACCCCAATCCATCGTTGTCTCAGGCAATGCGCCATTATCCGTTACGCTGGCGGAAGACAACCAGGCGCTGGATGAAGTGGTCGTTATCGGTTACGGTGTGCAGAAAAAGAGTGTGGTAACGGCCTCCATCGCCAAAGTAGGTGCGGACGAATTGGCCCAGACAGCTCCCGTCCGTGTCGATAACGCGTTGAAAGGACTGGCAGCCGGTGTACAGGTGACCACACAGAACGGCCAACCGGGTACAGGTTCAGTTATCCGTGTACGCGGAACAGGCACCATCAACACCGCCGACCCTCTTTATATCGTAGACGGCATGCCCATCAACGGAGGTATCGACAACATCAATCCGGCCGACATTGCTTCTATCGAAGTATTGAAAGATGCCGCTTCGGCAGCTGTGTACGGTTCACGTGCCGCCAACGGGGTCGTTTTGGTTACGACCAAGCAAGGGGCCATCGGCAAAGTTAAAGTGTCTTACGACTTCTCTTATGGCTGGCAATCCGCCTGGAAAAAACGCAGTATGCTGAATGCGTCCGAATACGCGACCCTGATGAACGAAGCACAGCAGTATTCCAACGGCACCGACCGTTTTTCAAACACCAATCTGGGTGTAGGCACCGACTGGCAGGATGTATTGTTTAACGACGGCGCTCCCGTACAGAACCATCAGTTAAGCATCAGCGGGGCAAACGAGAAAGTAAGTTACTATTTCTCCGCCGGTTATTATAACCAGGAAGGTATTATCGGTGGAAATTATGACCGTTCCAACTACGAACGCCTTTCATTCCGCAGCAACACCCTTTATACCTTATTCGACGAAACGAAGAACCGCAGCTGGTTAAGAAAAATGACCGTCGGTGTCAATATGTCTTATTCCCGTATAAACAATATAGGGGTAAGCGCCGGTAACCTGACCGGTTCCCCGCTGGGAGATGCCCTTTTCCTGGACCCGACCATGGAAGTCTACGCACAGGATGAGGACCATGTAAACGGCTATACGGCAGATATCCGCAGCAAGTACGGCGACCCTGTACGCGACCAGCTCACCGGACAGGTATTGCAGATTCCGGAAAACTTCAACGAAATTACGAATCCGCTGGGCCGCATGTCCGCACAGCCCGGAAGAAAAAACAATTCAGACAAAGTCATTGCCAACCTGACAGCCGAACTCGGTATCTGGGATAACCTGAAATATAAGTTCTCCTGGGGCTCCGACCTTGCATTCTGGGGATATGACGAATGGAACCACCCTTATTATCTGGGCAGAAACTGCAACCAATCCATTGCAGACGGACGTTCCAGCGTGATGTCCGAAATGAATCGCGGCTATACCTGGCAGATTGAAAATGTGTTGACTTACGATAAAACAATCAGCCAGCATACTTTCAATGTGGTATTAGGACAGTCTGCCGAACGCAACACAGGCCGCCGCCTGTACGGTATGGCAAAAGATTTGATTGCCTACATGGGTGATAAGGCCAATATAGACTTTACGACCTCCCTTCCGAACAACGGAAACCGGAATACCGAAGGAGGATTAACCGACCCGCACTCGCTGGCTTCTTATTTCGGACGTTTAAGCTACAACTTCGCCGAACGTTACATGTTGCAGCTCACCGTACGCCGCGACGGTTCATCACGCTTCGGTGAAAATAACAAGTGGGGTACTTTCCCTTCCGTTTCTTTAGGATGGAATTTAACGAACGAATCGTTTATGGAAAAACGCCCGGACTGGCTGACCAATACAAAAATACGCCTTTCATGGGGTAAGAACGGTAACGAGGCTATCGGTAACTTCCGCTACACGGCGAATGTATCGATGAATAATAACTATCCTTTCGGCGCTTATGGCAGAGGCCAACAAATCGTAATGGGTTCCAAACCTTCCGGCACTCCTAATGCCGATTTGATGTGGGAAGAATCAGAACAGTATGATGCCGGTATTGATTTCGGCTTCCTGGGCAACGCATTGACCTTTACGGTCGATTACTACCAGAAGAAGACCAACGGTATGCTGAAAGAAATGGCCATACCGAACTATCTGGGCGAATCCAAGCCCTGGGGGAATGTCGGTTCGATGAAAAACGAAGGGGTTGAATTTGAAGTCGGTTATAAATATAGCCACAAGGACTTCCGTTTCGGCGTCAACGCCAACCTCTCTTATTTGAAAAACAAATTGGTAGACTTAGGCACAGCCGACGGTTTCGAGATGATGGACCAGGTACATATCCTGGGAAATGTCGGCCGTGCGGAGAACGGTATGCCTTATCCTTACTTCTACGGTTACAAGACAGCCGGTATCTTCCAGAATCAGGCGGAAATCGACGCTTATACAAACAGCAAGGGAGAGAAATTGCAGCCGCTTGCCGTTCCCGGAGATGTGAAATTCGTAGACTTTGACAATGACGGTACAATCGACGATAAAGATAAAACCATGATTGGTAAAGGTACTCCGGACTGGACTTTCGGTCTGAACCTGACGGCCGCTTATAAAGACATTGACTTTTCAGTCTTATTTTCCGGTTCATTGGGACAGGACATTATGGACGTAACCCGCCGCCTGGATGTGTCTTCCGTAAATGTGCCCCAGGAGTTTATGAAACGCTGGCATGGAGAAGGTACTTCCAACACAATGCCCCGCTTCTGTTACCCGGGTGACGACATGAACGGTAACTGGAAGAAAGTTTCCGATTTATACGTCCACAACGGTAGTTTCGCCCGCATTAAAAATATGCAGATAGGTTACACCTTGCCGAAGAACCTGACACGCAAATTCTTTGTCGACAGACTTCGTCTCTATGTCGCCGCCGAGAACTTGCTGACACTGACCTCCTATAAGGGTCTTGACCCGGAAATAAATGCGACAGACGTAGCCGGAGATAAATCAAACGGCATCGACCGCGGCTATTATCCGCAAGCACGTACATTCACAGTCGGCTTAAATCTTAATTTCTAATCACTAAAAAATGGAATCGATATGAAAAAGAATAAACTATATACTTTCGCCGCTGCCATACTACTTGCATCAGGACTTGTTTCGTGCGGCGACAGTTTCTTAACCGAAGAACCGGCAAGCAGTGTGCCCATCACAGGGTATTATACTGACAATGCCAAAATGATAGAAGCCATGGCAGCCGCTTACGACCCGATGCAGTGGTTCGATTACTATAACGGCTGGTTCCCTCTGAACCTCGCCTGGGATGCTGCAAGCGATGATATTTACCCGGGTGGTAGCGACACGTCCGACCAGGGTTATCTTCACGAAATCTCCTGGTATGGCTGTAGCCCTACCAATGACATAAAAGGAGCATGGACCGTTGCCTACTCCGGCATCAACCGCTCCATCCGCTTAATGGACAATGCTGAAGAGGCAAACATATCCGAAGCAGATAAAAAGTCTTACAACGCAGAAGGACGGGTATTGCGCGACTGGTATTATCTGGTATTGTGGAAAACCTGGGGGAATGTTCCATTTTATACGGAGAACCTGACTTTCCCGTATATCGCAGAACAGTTGAAAGCAGACGAAGTATACAATAACATGGTAACCGACCTGGAAGAGGTGCTGGATTCCAAAATTCTTCCGATGAAACGTGAACTAACATGGGCCGGACGAATGACTCAGGCAGCCGCTGCCATGATCTATGCCGATTATGTCATGTATCAGAAAGACGAAAGCCGTTACTCCAAAGTATTGGGTTATGTAAAAGAGGTTATCGCTTCGGGACAATATAAACTGGTTACGGACTACGACGACCTGTTCACTTATGCTACGGAATGGTCCGATGAAATCATCCTCGATATCAACTACATCTCAGCCGGTGGTAAACGCGGCTGGGGCGATGCTGGGGCCTGTGGGGGTACTGTCATCCCTGCTATGATTGGTGTGGATGGTTTGACTTACGTCGGCGGTCAGGAAACGGGACATGGCCCATATACCGAATTTGAAGGTGGCTGGGGTTTCTGTGTGATTACCCAGGATGCATATGAAGCCTTCGAACCGGGAGATATCCGTCGGGATGTAGCAGTCCTGAACCTGGATACGTACCAGGAAGAAATGATGAACAGGGGAATCGCCGTGAATTATACGGGACGTTACCAGAACACCGGTTATTTCCTGCGCAAATATCTGGGCCGTCCGGGCGGTAAGGCCGACCAGGCTGGCGATGCGGACCTGAACTGGGAAAACAACTTCCACCTGTATCGTTATGCAGAAACTCTGCTGGTTGCAGCAGAACTGGCATGGCGCACCAATTCGGGAGAAGCACAAGGTTATTTCGACCAGGTACGCGAACGTGCCGGTCTGAGTCCCAAAGCAATTTCCGAAGAAGCCATCATGCAGGAACGCCGGGTAGAATTACTGGGTGAAGGAAAACGTTATTTCGACCTGGTTCGTTTCGGTAAAGCCGCTGAAGTCTTGAAACCGGGTGGCGGTGCTATTTATGTGACAAAGGATGCCCATCGTTTTGTCTGTACGGATGGTACCGTTACGCAGGACAAGCCGAAAGGCGAAGTTAAAACCAATGCAGACGGAAAACCTCTCAACCTAGTTATCAACGGCGAACTGAAATGGACAGGGAAAGGAGCTGCTATTCCGCAGCGTCCGCAGTGGACCGAGAACAAAAAGTATCTTCCGATTCCCCAGATTGAAATTGAATCATCTCATGGAGCTACTGTTCAGAATCCATATTAATTGATTATTAAATAGGGGATATCCAAAGAATGAAATAAGCTGTTTCATCCCGGAGGATATCCCTGTTTATCTTACTATGCCATGAAAATAAAACGATTATCTGTCTACCTGCTGCTTTTGCCATTCTTATCATGCGCAGAACCCCAGGGAACCCAAGAAGGAGATATTGAAAGCCGGGTGAATGCCTTGTTAGGGCAAATGACCTTGCAGGAAAAGATTGGCCAGATGAACCAGTTAAGTCCTTTCGGCGGCCTGGAAGAAATGGCCGGGTTAATCCGGGAAGGGAATGTCGGTTCGCTGTTGAACCTGACCGACCCGGAGCTGGTAAACAAAGCGCAAAGAATTGCAGTGGAAGAATCCCGCCTGGGTATTCCCCTGCTTATGTCGCGCGACGTCATCCACGGTTATAAAACCATCTTCCCCATCCCGTTGGGACAGGCGGCGACTTTCAACCCGCAACTGGTGGAAGACGGTGCCCGTGTGGCGGCTGTCGAAGCGTCGGCCGACGGCATCCGCTGGACCTTTGCCCCGATGATCGATATATCGCGCGACCCACGGTGGGGACGCATCGCCGAGAGCTGCGGTGAAGACCCGTATCTGAGCTCCGTGATGGGGGTAGCCATGGTGAAAGGTTTCCAAGGCGATTCCCTGAACAATCCGACGGCTGTTGCTGCCTGTGCCAAACACTTTGTAGGCTACGGTGCATCGGAAGGAGGACGCGATTACAATTCCACCTTTATTCCCGAACGCCAGCTGCGCAACGTCTATTTTCCTCCGTTCGAAGCGGCTGCCAAAGCCGGATGCGCCACGTTCATGACTTCTTTCAATGATAACGACGGAATTCCCTCGACAGGGAACAGTTTCATCCTGAAAGATGTGCTGCGCGGCGAATGGAATTACGACGGACTGGTGGTAACAGACTGGGCATCCTCGGCCGAAATGATTTCCCACGGTTTCTGCAAAGACGAGAAAGAGGCAGCCATGAAGTCCGTGAATGCCGGCATCGACATGGAAATGGTAAGCGGCACGTTTATCCGTAACCTGGAAGAACTTGTCAAGGAGAAGAAAGTATCGGAAGCAGCGATTGATGAAGCAGTCCGTAACATCCTCCGTCTTAAATTCCGCCTGGGACTGTTTGATAATCCATATACAGACACAGACCAACAAGTAAAATATGCGCCCGCCCACCTGGCAAAAGCCAAAGAGGCGGCAGAACAATCGGTTATCTTATTAAAGAACGACCGCGAAACCTTACCTTTTACCGATAAGATACGTACCCTTGCCATAATAGGCCCGTTGGCCGATGCCGCCCACGACCAGATGGGAACCTGGGTATTCGACGGAGAAAAAGCACATACGCAAACGGTTCTGACCGCTTTGAAAGAGATGTATGGCGATAAAGTACGAATCATCTACGAACCCGGATTAGGTTATAGCCGCGACAAGCATACAGCCGGCATCGCCAAAGCCGTGAATGCCGCTATGCGTGCCGATGCCGTACTGGTATGCGCCGGAGAAGAATCTATCCTCTCAGGCGAAGCGCACTCGTTAGCCGACCTGCATTTGCAGGGAGCGCAAAGCGAACTGATAGCCGCCCTGGCAAAGACAGGGAAACCGCTTGTGACGGTGGTTATGGCAGGCCGTCCGCTGACAATCGGACAGGAAGTCGAACAGTCCGACGCCGTTCTCTACGCTTTCCATCCGGGAACAATGGGCGGATCGGCCCTTGCCGACCTGCTCTTCGGAAAAGCGGTACCAAGCGGAAAAACACCCGTTACCTTCCCGAAGATGGTAGGTCAGATACCTGTCTACTATGCACATAACAATACGGGCCGCCCCGCCTCCCGCCAGGAAACATTGATAGACGATATCCCGCAGGAAGCCGGACAGACCTCCCTGGGCTGTACATCCTTCTATATGGATGCCGGTTTCGACCCTTTATTCCCGTTCGGTTACGGATTGTCTTACACCACCTTCGGCTATGACAACCTGCAATTGGCAACGAATCAGTTGGCTGTCGACGGAACACTGGAAATCAGCTTCGACCTGACAAACACCGGTAAGTATGAAGGCACGGAAGTCGTGCAACTGTACGTACAGGACAAAGCCGGCTCCATCACCCGTCCGGTCAAAGAGCTAAAAGGCTTCCGGCGGATTCCTCTGAAGCAGGGTGAGACAAAGACAGTCTCTTTCTCACTCCCCGTCGAAGAACTGGCCTTCTGGAACATCGACCGGCAAAGAGTAGTCGAACCGGGCGAATTTAACCTCTGGGTCGGCCCTAACAGCGCCGAAGGATTACAAACAACATTCACAGTAAAATAACAGACATGAAAAAGAATATCTATTTAATGCTCATGCTCCTGCTGGTATCCGTTACCGGATGCTGGCAGCACACCGGCACTACAGATGCGGATACGGCCGACCTGCCGCCGGAAGCATTCATGCGTATCTCCGGCACCGACCTGATTACCCCCAAAGGGCAGAAGTTCTTTATCAAAGGGACGAACCTTGGCAACTGGCTGAACCCGGAAGGGTATATGTTTGGCTTCAACAAGACAAATTCGCCGGGACGCATCAACCAGATGCTCTGCGAACTGGTCGGTCCCGACTTCACCGCTGAGTTCTGGAAAGCGTTCAAAGACAACTATATTACCCGCGACGATATACGGTTCATTGCGGCGACCGGCGCTAATACCATCCGTCTTCCTTTCCATTATAAACTCTTCACCGACGAGGATTATATGGGATTGACGGCCAATCAGGACGGTTTCGCCCGCATAGACAGTGTAGTCGGTTGGTGCCGCGAGGCAGGCCTCTACCTGATTCTCGATATGCACGACGCTCCGGGCGGACAGACCGGTGACAACATTGACGACAGCTACGGGTATCCCTGGCTATTCGAGAGCGAAGTCAGCCAGCAGCTATTCTGTGACATCTGGAAAAAGATTGCAGGCTATTATAAGAACGAGCCGGTTATCCTCGGCTACGAACTGGCAAATGAGCCTATCGCTCCTTATTTCAGCAATATGGAAGAGTTGAACGGCAAGCTGGAACCGCTGTATAAACGGGCCACAGCCGCCATCCGCGAGGCAGACACCAACCATATCATCCTGCTGGGCGGCGCGCAGTGGAACGGTAACTTCCGTCCGTTCACCGACTCCACCTTCGACGATAAAATCATGTACACCTGCCACCGTTACGGAGGCGACGCCTCCAAAGCAGCCATTCAGGAGATTATCGACTTCTGCGACCGGGTGAACCTCCCCATGTATATGGGTGAAATCGGACACAATACAGAAGCCTGGCAGAATGCTTTCTGCCATGTGATGGAAGAGAACAATATCGGCTGGACGTTCTGGCCGTACAAGAAAATCGACAAATCCTCCTTTGCCGGCATCAAAGCACCGGCCGGCTGGGACACTGTCGTTGCCTTCTCCGAAGCTCCCCGGGGCACATACCAGGAAATCCGTGATGCCCGGCCGGACCAGGAAACAGCCAAAGCTGCTTTAACGGAGTTTATCGAGAACAGCCGTATACAGCAATGCGTCATACAAAACGAATATATCCGCTCACTAGGTTTAAAGACACAATAACAATATGAAACTGATTAAATACATCGCTTGCAGTCTGTTGTTGCTGCCCGGTTTCGGGCAGGCACAGCAAGAAGTCCCCACTTATCTGGACAGTAGCAAACCCATTGAAGAACGTGTGGAAGATGCCTTGTCACGCCTCACGCTGGAAGAAAAGGTAGCACTGACACATGCCCAGTCCAAGTTTTGTTCGCCGGGCGTCGCACGCCTGGGCATTCCTGAATTCTGGATGACCGACGGTCCCCACGGCATTCGTCCCGAAGTCTTATGGGATGAATGGGAGCAGGCAGGATGGACCAACGACTCCTGCGTAGCCTTCCCGGCTCTGACCTGCCTGGCTGCCAGCTGGGACCCGGAGATAGCCAGGTTATATGGTAAAAGCATCGGTGAAGAAGCCCGTTACCGGAATAAAACAGTCTTGCTGGGCCCTGGTGTAAACATCTACCGTTCGCCACTGAACGGCCGCAATTTCGAGTATATGGGTGAAGACCCTTATCTGGCCGGAAAGATGGTAGTCCCCTATGTGCAAGGCGTCCAGCAGAACGGTGTAGCAGCCTGTGTGAAACATTATGCACTCAACAACCAGGAAGTAAACCGCCACACGACCAACGTCATCGTAGACGACCGTGCCCTCTATGAAATCTACCTCCCCGCCTTCAAGGCGGCCGTTCAGGAAGGAAATGCCTGGGCCATCATGGGCTCCTACAATCTGTATAAGAATCAGCACGGTTGCCATAATCAGTATCTCCTGAACGATATACTGAAAGGTGAATGGGGGTTCGACGGTGTTGTCGTCTCTGACTGGGGAGGCGTTCATAACACACAGGAAGCCATCACCAACGGACTCGATATGGAGTTCGGAAGCTGGACCAACGGATTGTCCAACGGAGCAAGCAACGCTTACGACAATTATTACCTGGCAGATCCTTACCTGAAACTGATTCGTGAAGGCAAAGTCGGAACAAAAGAACTGGACGACAAGGTAAGACGCATCCTGCGCCTCGCCTACCGCACTACGATGGATAGAAACCGTCCGTATGGCTCGCTCTGCTCGGAAGCTCAGGCCGCTGAGCCAATCTCGCCGGAGGAGGGTCACGCTTTTGCCGCTGAGGTGGCGAAAAACGCGGTTGTGCTGCTGAAAAATGAGGATTCCATCCTCCCGCTGGATGAAAACGACAGAATAGCCGTCATCGGCGAGAATGCCATCAAGATGATGACTGTAGGTGGCGGTTCTTCTTCCCTGAAAGTAAAATACGAACTCTCCCCGCTGGACGGCATCCGGAAACGGGTGGGCGACCAGGCGGAAGTCATTTATGCACGTGGTTATGTAGGCGACCCGAGCGGTGAATACAATGGTGTGAAATCCGGTCAGGACCTGGAGGACAGCCGTTCGCCGGAAGAATTGATAGCCGAAGCCGTTGCCGTTGCCAAAGAGGCCGATTACGTCATCTTTATCGGCGGCCTGAATAAGAGCGCGCATCAGGACTGCGAGGATGCAGACCGTAAGGAACTCGGTCTGTCTTACGGCCAGGATAAGGTAATAACCGCCCTGGCAAAGGCTAACAAGAACCTGATTGTAGTAAATATCTCAGGCAATGCCATCGCTATGCCGTGGGTGAAAGAAGTCCCGGCCATCGTGCAGGCATGGTATCTGGGGTCGGAAGCAGGCAGTGCCATTGCTTCGGTATTGACGGGCGATGTCAATCCGTCCGGCAAGTTGCCGTTCACTTTCCCCGCTTCTTTGCAGGATGTAGGTGCGCATAAGCTGGGCGAATATCCGGGTACTCCCCGCAACTACGGCAGCCCTATCGTGGATCAGAAGTACAACGAAGGAATCTTCGTCGGCTATCGCTGGGCGGACAAGGAAAAGACAAAACCGCTGTTCTCCTTCGGTCATGGCCTGAGCTATACTACTTTTGCCTATGGGAAGGCCATAGCCGACAAGAAAGTGATGGGACAGGATGAAACGCTTACCATTACCCTACCTGTCACCAATACTGGCAGTCGTGAAGGATCGGAAGTAATACAGCTATATATCAGTGATTTGAAATCATCCCTGCCCCGTCCTGTAAAGGAACTGAAAGGCTTCAGCAAGGTAAAACTGGCTCCGGGAGAGACCCGGGAGGTAACCTTCACCATTGGAAAAGAGGCGTTGAGTTTCTTCGATGACGCCCGCCATGAATGGGTAGCCGAACCGGGTAAGTTCGAAGCATGGATCGGCGCTTCCTCAACAGATATTCGCAATAAAGTAGCATTTAAATTGAAATAAATTCCCCCAAACTTTCCCTAAGAGATGCTTATCCGACTTAAGGTTTGGTAAGTATCTCTTTTACAGAATCTATGAACAGGCTGGCCTGTGGGTATAATTCTTCGACCATGCTTTGGTCGCAATAGACAAAGTCATCATAGTCACCACTCTGCCTCTTTTCAAAGAGAGTAGAGAAAGTCTTGCCTATTTTTAATGACAGCTTTCCTGTAGAAATAAAATGCAACCCAAGCATTGTTTTCACACCATTATGAGTCTGAGTCTGAATATCATATTTCAGTAATAAAGCTACAGCTGCATAATAACATGCATAATACATACGGTTAACGGCTGCATTATAAAATGATTCCCGTATCATGACCTCTGCCTCTTTCAACGTCTCATAAGCCCGTTGAAGCCTGTAAGCTATCAAAGCTTTCCGGCTTTCTTCATCCAATATTTCTTTCATAATACAATCCCTTCATTTATAATGTTGACATAAAAAGGAGTTTTGAAAGGACGGTTATCCCATAACTTTTTTAAAACGATCATTGGACTGATAGAGACGCCTGTTCGTAACTCCAACTCATAGAGAGGAAGCGTTATTTCTTCTTCCTGTGCCAGTGTCATTGTATCACCGTCAACCAGAATAAGAAGATCGATATCGCTGTCGGGACGGGCATCACCCCGTGCTTCCGAACCATACAAGATAGTCTTTGCACCGGGAGCAATACGACGTATAGTCTCTTTTATTAACTCTACAACTTCAGAACGTTTCATATCTCAATGGTTTCTTTAATACAGTTATAATCAGTAATAATGCAAAGATATAGAATCCTCCAGTCATATACAAACAAAAGGTGCGCCTCCGTTTTGGAAACGCACCTATCTATTCAAAGCTTAGTATCAAGCTTTTATTCGGCGGCAACAAACGTATACACGTTTCCTCCGAAATCAACAGCTATCAACGTATTCCCCGAAACGGCTACCGAACCGAATACCGGAGCGCCTGTCGCATGCTTCCAGGCAAACCTTCCGGTCTCCTTATTCACGCCATAGATAGTACCGTCGGAAGCTCCTACATAAACCGTATTGCCTGATAAGACAGGACTTGTCTCGATAGTTGCAGATACTTTACGGGAGTAAGGGGAAGTATATACCAATGCATCTCCGGTATTAAACTTCCATTTAATCTCTAGCGTCTCGCTATCCAATGCGACCAAACCGTCTTTTGCGGAGCCGAAGATGATCTCCTTATCTGTCAGTAACGGTGTTGAGGTTACATCGACACTGAAAGGCAGTTCCTTGCGAACAATCACACGGCCTGTATTGGCATCGAGGATAAAGAAAGACTTGTCGGAGATAAGGTAGAGCAGGTCACCATGAACGGCTGCCGATGCGCCGCGGTTACGCAGACCGTTAGTGTCGGCTGTCCATTTCAACTCACCGGTCTTCAGGTCGTTGCCGTAGAGGGCACGCCATTGGGAAGAGGCGATCAGCATATTCTTTCCTACGGAGAAGGTGGTGGTGGTGCCTTCGCCCTGCCCCCAGTCTTTATTGCGCCAGATCTCACGTCCGTCTTTAGTGTCGATGGCACAAAGACCTTTGCCTGTCCCGGCATACACAACACCGTCGGAAGCAACCAAACCTTCGATCAGAGAAGGCAGACCAGCAACCGGCAGTTGTTTCTCCCAGCTTAATTTACCGCTTTGGGCATCTACGGCATACAGATATCCCTGGGCGTCTTGTGCCAACACACGACCATTGTCGATAGCGATAGTGTTTTTAATGGAATTACGTGTCTGGTATTTCCAAAGCAACTCGCCCGTTTGTCCGTTCAGGGCATAAATATGAGCATCACCTTGCAGGTTCTCATCGACAGAGGCAACATAAATCATACCGTTGTAAACCAATGGGGAAGTCATATAGATATTGGCCCCAATATTCTTCACCCAGGCCATTTCGAGAGGCGGGTTTACGCTCGAAGAAGCAGTTACAACATGTTCGGGAGTACCCAGCAGGTTATTCCAGTCGGCTGACAAATCCGGTTTTACATTTGTTGGTTGATAGGTGAATACCGCTTCGGTTTCCGCCACTTCGCCATTGTTGAAGAGTGCTCTTACTTTCAGGGTAGCCATCTTCCCACGTTGAGCAGCCGTAAAGGGTACTTCGGAGTTCCAGCACCAGTCCGTAGCCTGGCTCAACTTACGATTGCTGACAAATGTCTTTCCATCTATCTGACAAGAATAAGAAACCTCTTTCACGGGAGAGACTGACGAATAGACATTCACTGTCACAGGCACAGCACCCGAAGCCAATACCGGAACTTGTCCTTCGGCCGGAGTAGAGATTTGGATACTTTTATCAAGATAAGTGTAACGCAATTCAGAGGTGAAATCACCTTTCTTGTCCACGTGCAGCACGCGAAAAGCGCTGGTAGAATGGTCGATACCTCCCTTGTCCAGGGTAGCAGTAGAGACAGAGTAGACGTTACCCTGTTTCTTTATGTAATTGATATGCCAGTGACCGTATACCCAGGCTTTCAGGTTATGGTCATTCAAGTTAATTTGTTCCTGGTCGTTGATACCGAAGATAAACTGGTCGCCGTAAGTCAGCAAGTCATGATTGAATACGACAATGGGCTTGCCTTGCGGGATTTGCGCCAGATCGTTCTTCAGCCAGCGATAGACATCTTCCTTCGTATAGCCCGGCTGATAATCGCCGCCCGCCATCGGAGTCACAATATAATGCACGCTACCGGCATCAAATGAATAAAAGACCGGACCGTAGATGCTTTCGAACAGTTCCTCACCGTATTTTCCTTTTACCAGGTCGTGATTGCCGACACAGTAGAAGATAGGGCAGTTCATATTGGCCGTATTCATCAATTTGATATGGGCTTTCAGACCGTTCTCATAACAGATATCGCCGGTATGGATAATAAAGGCGGCCTCCTCGTTGGAGGTATAATCGCGTACGTTGGATACCCAGTCACCATGATTGTCGGTGTTGAATATCTCCGTATCGGCGATATGCACATATTTATGACTGCCGTCGGATTTTATACCTCCGCTATAGGGTTGCAGCCCGAAATCGTACGAAATTTGGTCGCCATCAATACGGTGATAATGCTTATTGTTTGTTTTATAGCCGGAAGGGGTGGTGATAAAGATGAAGCGTTCCCGTTCGTGGCCGGGTAGGGTGAAAGAGCCGTCGCCAGCCGTCTTTACGACGTTCAGACCGTCAGAAACGAGAACACCTGCCATAGCTTTCTCGCCTTTATCAAATACTCCATTGTTGTTTTTATCGACAAAGACATGCCCAGTGTAGGCTGCATTGGCAAAAGAAGCGATGCCGCTCAGCAGGGCGATGCTCAAGATTGTTTTCTTCATGTTATTAATGTGTTTATTTAGAATATTAGTAGTAAGTTTTCTATTTTCTAATCGTAAAGGTTGTCAACACAAACCCGTGATCAGAAGCATAAAAGAAGTCTTCCCCTTTGAAAGAAAATGTTTCACCCAGAATATTGTCATAGCATTGGGACTCTACCGCCTGTATCGTCTTTCCTTGGTAATAAATGAAGTCGATACGATCCTGGCGATTGACTGTTTCCAGCGAATCGGCATCCGTCAGCCAAGTCGTCCCGATATTCTTCACCGGATCGGGATTAATCTCACGGAAGCTATCCTTGAAGTTAGCAGCCTGCATTTCTTTAGAGACAGTCCAGTTCACGACGGCACCACCGTGATTATACATATCTTTGGTCGCCTCTGTCCAGTCCAGATGCGAGTGGCTGTTGAAATCGCCGCCCATGACGATAGGGATACTATCTGATTCGGCAATCATTGGTTTCAAAGCTCCGAGTATCTTTCGGATTTCTTCATCGCGTGTTCCGGCATCATCCCAGGCCAATATTTCTTCTTCTGATTTATCGGTCGGAACAAGGCGCATATCCGGCAAATAGTGAATCCAAGTATCGAACAGACGGACAGGAGTCCCGTCCATATCGATCTCTACACCTCCGAAATTGAAGGTATCTATCACATCCGGAAATGTATATTTCTTTATGATCGGATAACGGCTGAAGATACAAAGATTACTGGATATCAAATAATAATCATAACCGAGCGAATCAGCAATCATAGGAGCGGCTCCATATGTTTCCACCATCAAGATGACATCAGCCTGACTTTTTTTCAGGATACCGATCGTCCCATCACAGGCTTGCTGTCCATAAGCTTTGGAATGCCCTGCATGCCAAACGTTCCAAGCAAGGACAGTGAGTTGTTGTTCTTTTTTCTGTTCAGAGCAAGAAATAAAAACACTCAAAACAAGTACTACCAAGGTAATACTAACAAAACTTTGTGTTTTCATGTATATAATTTATCAATATTAAATGTAATTCAACCGCAAAGATAGAAAGATAAAAATGATTCAAAAATATATCCCAAAAGTTCACACCTAAAATAAAAGATGTAACTTTTGAGATATATAATATTCATTTCCTACTCAAAGAGTAAAAAAGCGCTCCCGACTATTTAGTCCAAAATTTATTCTGAATTAAGTTTTTGTTCAGTACGATATCTTTTGTTGATATCGGACTATAATAATACTTCGGTTCAATAAAATTCCATTTATTAACCTGAGAAATCAAACGAATATATCCTTTATCTCCACCAGTCAGTTCAAATGTATTTCCTGCCAAAATCTCTATATTCAATTTATATTTTTCCTTATCTGCCTGCGGAATAGCATCGGCATCTGCCTGTGTTGCCACAACTGCATAATCAGGTTGTCCGTCACCGGTCAAGTCAATATAGCCTAATTTACCGATATACATACCCTCCGGAGCTTTTTCCATTAACTTACCAGCACCCCAACGCATTAAATCCGCATAACGGAATCCTTCGCAAGCCAATTCAATACGTCTTTCACGTCTAACTTCCAAAATTGCACCTTTTTGTGCAGAAGTAACATTCGGATAACGATTAGCCTGAACCGGGTCGACATTTGCCATCCAATCTGCCAAAGTAGCCCGAGGCACACCGGCACGATCTCTAATTAAATTGATACTCAAATCAATATCCTCCTGAGTTAATTCTCCTAACTCAGCTTTCGCTTCTGCATACATCAATAAGACCTCTGCATACCGGATCAATGGCAAGTCTGTATAGGCTTTACCCCATTCTGTCTGATCGAATGTCAGCGGAGAATATTTTACCTGCGGATAACCACCGATCGTTATTTTCTGGCGATGAGGTTCTGTTTCACCCGGACGCATAAAACCTGGCATCATGAAAGTTTGTCCCAGACGGGGATCTCTGTTTTCAAAGATTTCAAGAAATGTTTTCTTATCATAACCAGGCACATCCTGAAATCTTTTTGTCTTACCATCTTCAATTACATAATAATCTTCCATTAAGTCGCGTGACAAGCCGGTTGTCCAATCAAACCGGGCACCGGCACCATGCTTACGTCCTAATTCATTACTGTAATCTTCGAAAATAATCATCTCTTTATTAGAAGAAAGATCCTGACTATTAAACAAAGCCTCATATGCGCCTTCACCGGTAGACAACTCATAATTACCTGTATTCATAATCGCTTTACAAGCATCAGCAGCCACTTTAAAGAAACGATCAGCATCATTCAGTCCTAATTCCGAATGATATTTGCGCCAACAACCTTCTGACAAGGCGATACGTGCCTGCATAGCCAATGCACCACTTCTATACCAACGTGTTCGTGCACCACTTTCATCCTTCATATGAGTTACAGCGAAATCCAGATCGGCCATGATGGAATCAACAACCAACGCACGCGGATCCTGCGGTTTAAATAATTCTTCCGTATCCGTAGTCTGCAAATCGCGACTATACCAAGGTACATCCGAATAAGACAATACTTTATCATAATATAACTTTGCTCTGAACATACGAGCCAAGCCGATATAGTGATTAATTTCCGCCATATCACCTTCTGCTTTATCTGCTCTTGCCAGCATAAAGTTGACATTGCGAATACTACCCCATCCCCATACACTTGCATTATCAGGATTCAGCTCTCCTCTCATCTTAGAATAGATACTTGCCTCCTCTACATATATCACATTATCGGATGCGACATCCCAATAATCGGAAGTAACATATCCGTACATATTATTTGTATAGATTTCCAAATCACCAGCCGACTTGAAAAAACCTTCTTCCGTAATGGAAGTCTCGGAATATTTGTCCATAAACGAATCGTTACATCCGCTTAACCCTAAAATGCCAACGAATCCTATCGCAGCTATTTTCATAATATTTTTATTAATAGTCATAACTTTCAGCAATTAAAAATTAGAACGTAACATTTAAACCAAACGAATAAGAACGTTGCAGCGGATACATTTGGCCACCCAAACATTCCGGATCCAGTTTATAATGCTTATACAAACCTGTTATTTCACACAAGTTGTCACCAGAGAAGAAAAGACGTAAACGTTGGATATTTGCTTTATCTGTCCACTGTTTTGGCAGTGTATATCCGAATGTCAAGTTCTTCAAGCGAGCATAAGTCGCATTTTGCAAATAACGGGTCTGAGTAAGAGCAGCTTCTGCTCCACCTTCCGCAACATACGATTTAAAACGCGGGAAATAAGCATCCTGACTTGGGTTTTCTTCTGTCCAACGATCATAATAGTTACCATAAGTAATATTAGTCCAAGGTTGTGCATAGATACCCCAGAAATACAAGTCCCCACTCGGACTGTAATTCTTTTTCAAAACTCCCTGTACAAACAGACTCAAGTCAAAACCATTCCAATCTGCATTCATATTGAACCCGAAACCATAACGGGCACGACTATTACCGATAATCTTATAATCACCATGGTCATCAATTGTCCAAGCGCCTTTATCAATTTTGCCGTCACCGTTTAAATCCTTAAATTTCAAATCGCCCGGTGCAATCGGTCGTGTACCGATATAAGAAGCGACCTGTGTCTGGTCGGCATGGTTATCAATATCTTCCTGAGAAGTAAAGAAACCTTCTGTTTCCAACCCCCAGATAGATCCCATTTCCCAGCCTTCATAATAACTATCCAAAGACCCTGTATCATTCGAGAACTTAGTGATCCAAGAACGACTATCACCGATATTGAAGCTTAATCCGTAATTCAACGTTTTCCCTGCCAGCTTCACATTATCACGCCAGCTAACCGTTAAATCCCAACCGGTTGTTTTCAAGTCTGCCGCATTTTCCAAAGGTTCACTGGTTCCTAAAACATTAGGTAACTCTGCACCACCTGTCAACATATCTTTTGTACGACGAATATATCCATCGACAGTGGCAGTCAAACGATTATCTAAGAAATTAATATCCATTCCCCAGTCGGCAGTCGTCACTTTTTCCCAAGTTAAGTTACCAGCAACCAGTCCCGGTGCAGAAACACCTATCGGTTGTTTACCATCTAAAATTTGAGATATCTTTCCGGAACCCATAGTAGCCAGATAAGCATAATAGTTCTCTTTCAAATCCTGATTACCCAAACTACCATAAGAGAATCTGAGTTTCAAGAAATTAACAACATCTCGTACCGGTTCGAAAAAGTTTTCCTCCGAAAGTACCCAAGCCACAGAACCGGAAGGGTTGAATGCATACCGATCATCATGTGGGAAACGTGATGTTCCATCATAACGACCATTAAATGCCAAGATATACTTATTGTTAAAAATATAATTCAAACGGCCGAATACACTACGCATAGAAAGTGAATAGATTCGTTGTCCGACATTCATATCACCCGAAGCCAATCCCAATGTAGGCAAAGAAGATGAAATCAATTCTTTACGGCTCGCAGAGGTATAATTATCCCGCCAATCTTCCTGGTTGAAACCAACCATCGCCGTGAAATCGTGTTTGTCATTAAACAACTTGTGGAAAGTAGCATATGCATCAAATGTAAGTGTACGTGCATTGGTATGGTTCAAGTAAGCCTGAGATACCGGGTCTTGCTGAGCAGCCGGTCTATCCGGACCATCATAGTAATCGACAGGCAAAGAATATCCCTCTTCAGCATTTTTATTCGTTGAATAGTTAAACGAACCATTTACAAAAAGAACATCCTTGATAATATCGATCTTTGTTGTAAATTGTGTCGAGAAAGTTGTCTTCTGCTGATTCCAACGACCTCCATCTACCAAACGCCCGAATACGCTACTACCAGCCTTTGTCCAAGAACCATCCGGATTATAAGTCACATCCAACGGATTGATACGGTTTACTTCCCAATAATAAGAATCTCCCAGATAGTTTGGAGAATCATAGTCTGAATTTACAAAGCTGGTATTATTACCCAACGTCCACCAGTCAGTCAATTTAAAATCCAATTTGGAACGAAGGTTATAACGGTTATATTTATCAGTTCCGTACTTCACCATACCATCCTGAAAATTGTAATTGGCAGAAAAATAATAATTTAAACGATCTGTCTTACCTGAAACATCGACCGTGTGATTGGTAGAAAATGCCAAATTCTTATAAGCCTCATCAAACCAATCTGTACTACCAAAATAAGAATAAGTACCATCCTGATTTAGATAATAAGGAGAAGTGCTCGGATCTTCCGAAACTTTCTTGGCATATGCCAATTGTTCTTCATTGTATAAGTTATACCAAGGGTAAGACATCGTATTACGGGTGGAAGCTACGATATAAGGATCAGTAATTACATCTGCCATCCCCGTTAACCTACGCATTGCAAAATTATTATTATAATTGATTGTCAACTTTTCCTGTCCTGCCGTCTTAGTCGTAACCAAAATCACACCGAATGCAGCACGCGAACCGTAGATAGCAGCCGACGCAGCATCTTTTAAAACGGAAATACTACCGATATCGGTAGGGTTCATTCTGTTTAACTCTTCAGCTGAAGAAACGACACCGTCTATCACAACCAACGGATTACCACCGTTGATAGAAGTCGTACCACGAATATTAAAGCTAGGTGAATCTGTTGCTTGTCCACTACCGATCGAAACAGTCAAGTTAGCAACCGATCCCTGCAAAGCCTGTCCAACGGTCAAAACCGGACGGTTTTCCAATACTTTTTTCGGCACTGTAGCTACAGCTCCGGACAGGTCCGCTTTCTTCTGTGTACCATAACCGATAACTACCACTTCATCCAAAGCCTCGCTATCTTCACTCAAAATCACATTTACTGCAGTTTTACCATTTAAAGCGATTTCCTGCGTTTTATATCCAATATAAGAAACACTAATAACTGCATTCGGAGCGACATCCGATAGAGAGAAATTACCATTGGCATCCGTTATATTCCCCATGGTAGTTCCTTTTACCATCACATTTACCCCAATCAACGGTTCGCCGGTAGCATCTTTTACATTACCTGTTACGGTGATTTTCTTTTCCTGCTGGGGAGCAACGACTGCTACCTGCTTTTTGTTTGTTTCATTCTTGCGAACGATGATTTGGCGGTCATTGATGATATACTCAATGTCCGTTCCTTCAAACATCTTCTTCAGGATGGCTTCAACAGTCTGATTATTGACATCCACATTCACCTTTTTATTCAGATTGATGTTTGAACCATGGTACACAAAAATAAATTCACTGTTCTTTTCGATGTAAGAAAATACATCTTTTACAGTCCGGTTATTCATGCGGACAGTCAACGTGGTTTGTTCCGCATAAGTAGAAGCTGCGTAGATAGCAGATCCTCCATAACTTACCAGACATAAGGCTAAACATGCACTTTTAAGAAAATGAGTCGATTTTCGACTGAATTCTTCATTCTTTTTCATACATTTGTAACGTTTTTTCTTTGATACATAAATTAATAGATTAAACAAGAAACTTTAGAACCGAGTGATATGGCCGTATCGTTCGGTTCTTTTTTTAACTCTAGGGCTTTTACATAGGCATTTTATTTTGATATTATTATATTATTATTTGCATCTGTCTTATACTGAAGGAACATTGACTGGCAAATGATATTGATTACATCTTCCATATTTTCCCGCAAATCCAACTTTCCGGAAATAGGAATATTTCCAATCTCTTCATTATACCAAATGTTACGACCGTAATAACGGGATAACCGATCCAGTGTCTCTCCAACCTTCCGACCGTTCAACATCATCATATTATCCTTCCAACAGATATATTCAAAAACATCTACCTCCTTTATATCCGTACCTTTATCATTTACTTTAATCATCTGATTGGGAGAGAGTACTGATCTATTATTCTTTCCGGAATTGACCTCCACACTACCGTTAACCAACACAACAGAAGTGAAAGCATCTTCTTTATATGCACAAACATTAAACTGCGTACCGAGTACCTTTACTTCAAACCTGTTGGTTTTGACAATAAAAGGACGAGAAGAGTCTTTCTCTACTTCCAAAAAGACCTCACCTTCTACAAGTATTTCTCTCTTATCTTTTTTAAAGACAGCCGGATAAAAAACACGTGTTCCGGCATTGACATACATTTTCGTTCCATCCGAAAAAGTAATATCCGCCCGCCGGCCCTTTGGCACGATAATCTGATTGATTTCCTCTTTTTTCTCTTTCTTCTCTTCTGTTATTTCCTTTTTTACGACATGCTGCTCCGCATTCGATTTTCCATCCACATCATATTTGATCGATGATTCATCTTTCAATTGCATCTTATCATCGCTTTCGATCAAAACAATCTCATCGCCGGACAAAGACGATGTGTTGTTTTCAAGCAAGGCAAGCGACATAGAAGTATCACTCTTCGTATCCATCCAAAAATAAAGGCCTACAGAAAGAAGTACAGCTATTGAAGCTGCCACAGACAATATATAACGGGAACGTAATCTGAATGAAGTGCGTGGCTGAGTCGTCCGGGCTTCAATCTCCTGCCACGACGCCAGTGCCTCCTGCAAGTTATCAGACTCTGCATCATGAACTTTCCGGAGTAGGTCTTTCCCGGCCTGCTCAAATGATCTTTTATTTAATATGTTTTGCTTTTTATCCACAAGTAACCTCTTTTATCCCTATTACGGGAGAGGTCTCATTTGGTACTCACTTTTTTTGAATAAAATCAATCTTTTTTCAGATATAATTTCTTAAGACTAGATAAAGATCTGAATAACAGATTTTTACTGGATTGATAATTTATACCCATTATCTCCGCTATTTCTTCATGCTTCAGTTCATTTACATAATACAAATAGATAATTTCCTGCTGATGGGAGGACAGCAGAGAAAAAACCTGCATGAGACGTCTGGCACGGTCATCTACTTCCGAATCGTCGAAAGAGAGTAAAGGGAATAACTCGTCTGTTATAAAAACTTCTTCATACAGGGTGATATCATCGGTCGGTTTTTCCTTTTCCAATGCATCATACAATTTGTTACGTAAGGCTTTGATCAGATACCCTTTCACATTTGGAGTTGGAGAAAGAGAGGGATAGTTCTGAATCAGTTTAATGAAAATATCCTGAATACAATCTTTTACCAGATCCTTATCGGAAACCAGTTTGGAGCCATAATTATACAACAAAGAATAAAAGCGACAATAGATTTCCTTGAAAGCCTCCTTATCCCCTGTCAAACATGATTCCCATAATTTCTCATCGGATATTTGCATATAAACAATTGCTTATAATTTCGTTATAGCGTCTCAACTATAATTGGTGCGCAAAAATAGATACATAGTATTTCACTCATATTACATCAAAATTAAGTAAGCATTAGTATTAAGATTGTATCATTCATAAACCCATAAATAGTATTTATCTTAAAACATATATCTATCTCTTAAAAGAGTTAGGAAATAGTTCTGTTAGAACTAAAGACCCAACGGATGCAAATATAGTTCATTTTTATTATAAGAGGTTAAATAGAGAGAAAGAATGAACGTTTCGAGAAATATTTGTTAACAATCAAAGAAACATATGGACCAAAAATCATCGTTTATCGGCAAAAGTTTTCAATATATGCCTCAGTTCTAACAGAACTAAGGTAAATCTCGTATGTGGAGAAGCGAGAAACTATCAGAATACCGAAGCCAAGGCTGAACAGAGGTGTAAAACTATAGCTCAAAGAAAAAGCCGTAATTAATCTACCTATATTGAGTGGGTTATTTCAGCTTTTTGTAATTTTGCACATGGATTGAGGGAACTCTATCCAAAGCAAATCAATGAATTTCACAATCCTCATTATGAAAGAGGAACAAATGACAGATAGAAATAGCTGGAATTTTCATTTGACAAAGTCAATTGCCAACCTGTCCGATGTTACTTTGGAAATTCATGCGGAGTTCTGGCTCAGCACGCTCCAAAGATGGTTTTGCGGCTATCAGACCTCCAAAGAATATAAAGCGACAATTTGGGGGAAGAAGGTAGATATGTATATCGCCATCGCCCCTTTTGATACACCGACCGAGACATTTCCTGTCATCGAAGAAAAAAGGGCAAAGAGCAAGAATGTGCAACTCCCGCCGGAACAACAGGTCTATGTCAACGGACTTCAAAAGAAAATAAAACTCCTCAAGAAGCGCCTGCCGCCCAAGGTGGACGAAGTGTTGGAGCAACGTTGTCTGAATGACATGAACGCCGACAGAATCAAAACGATCATTCGAGAGTGTGACACGATATGGGGTGACAAAGAGTTATCTGTCGAAGAAAAGATTAACAGCCTCGTTCCATATAAAATCGAAATATACGAGCTCGTGAGCATTCTCCAACTACCAGACGAGTTGATACGTGCAGACACGAACATTTCCATCCTGATGGCCACAATTCTATTCTATACGCAAAGCATAGAGAAAAATGCGAAGAAATGCAAAATAAAAATACCAAAGCAAGTATGTCAATTGGTGAAATTAGTCTATGGCATTATTACGCGCATGAATGAAGCCCAGAATAAGCTAAACGGCATTGAACGAGATATGACTAAGGAAGAATTTAAAGCCTATGACGCCTATCTTGATATAAAGATTGGAGCAAAGTCTGCCTTTCGCTCGTTTGAAAAACGATTGGAGTTATACGAGCGACTTTGGGAAATGCCCTCGGTTTCTACCAATACCAAAATTGAATGTTTGAATGAGGCTATCAAACTCGTTAAGAAGCAATACGGTAAAAACTTAGAGCCTTGTTGCCCGCACGAATCCCTTGTCAGGAAACATCTGCGAGCCATTAGCGGCTATCTGAACGAATTGGAAAAAGAAGGTGAAGAAACTTGGCAATTGCGTATGGCAGACGAATTGCTTCCAACAGCAAACGCATGGCGGGAGGACTGTGACCTTCCGGCACTATCCAAAGATAAGTTTGCCTCTCAAATAGAATTACAATCTATTCATATAAAGACCGAAGAAAAGGAAGGGGGCTCTATCCATTACGAATTGGAACTCTTCTTCCAAGACACGGACGATACGTTTGCCGGACATTTCCTATATGCCGCCATCGAAGATAGCAAAGTAAAAGAAATCACATTGATGGGATAGACACAAGAATTCAATATCTATCCACAATTCGATAACTGAAATTCCTAAAAGCAAAGTCCATAATCCCTTTTATTTAAGATATTGAGTCAAGGTATCGCATTGTTCCATATATTCTTGCAGCGTATCTGCCATTTGCGGCATTTCAGGAAGCAGTTCGCCACATATCCGTTTGACATCGGATAGTCCCATCAATCCCGGAAAGCCTTTTCGCATCCATTCTTTCTTGGAAGGATAATCGTCCGGAAGGTTGGTGTTCAGCATTTGGTAGTAGCTAATGGCTAATGAGATTTGCTGCATCTGTTTTGTCTCACCTTCGGGGTATTGCTCCAGTTTGCCGACTGCTTCCGTGAATAAGGCTTGCTGCATTTCGATGGCAGCCGGGTAATCGCCCAACAATACAATCGTCTGTAACAGATAAATACGGCAAGTGGCAAGTTCTTGTTCTGGCAACGGCAATCCGCTCAGGCGTTCAAACCCCTCTTTGACCTCAAGGAGAGAGAGCAGGCATGACGGAGGCAACGTGCCCGGCTCCTGTGTCTTCAGCCATTGATGGCAAGCGTAACCGACTACGCAACGGTGGAGCAAACGTGAAAGCTCATCTTTCATCCGGGAAGCGAAGTGGTCGGCTTCCGCGAAATCATGCTTCCCGATAAACTCATACACCATACGTTTGCAAAATTCCAGATATAGCGATACCTGTTGCTCTTTCCATTGCTTGTACGGAACTTCCCAAGCGGCCAGGAAAGACATTTCCTCTTCTTCATAATCAACATCCATCTCTTCCCCACAGGCTTCTGCCACTTCAAACGCTTCGGGAACAGCCAGTAGCCGGAGCAATGCTTGGATTCTTTGCGGTTCGGGAGCATTCTCATCATCCCAACCCTCTACTACGCAAAGCAGCGGAAAGAAAGCATACCAATGTCCCAGCGTGTCGGCACCTCGTTTGTCTCCTCCGGCAAGTGCCTTGGAAGCCAATGGTACAATCTGTTCCGCCAATTCCAAAGGGTCAAGCAGGTGGAGTTCCATCTCGGACGATGCCGGAACACCCCCCATATCAAGCAGCTTTTTCCACAATGCAGAACCTGCAGTGACACAGCATTTCCCCGAATGACGGTCCACATAAGTACCCCCTTTCAGGAAACCACCTTCTGCAACAAGCCTCCTCGCCTCACCACACTCCGGTTCGGGCAATTGCTCCGGCTGCAAAAGAGAGAGAAAACCGAGCTGTTCCAGCTCATCCCGAACCCGCAAAACCGTGTATCCACAGTCCAGTTGATCCTGAAAATGATACAGGCTATAACAAATACTTTGTGCCAGAGGTGGAACAGGCGAAGCGGTCGCTACGGTTATCACGGAATATTCCACCAAACTTTCGATTGCATGCATTGACATAACTACAGTGATTATAAGGATTATCTGATACTTTCTTGTTGTCGCAAGCAAAGCTACAGATATTTATTATTTTACCGATAATTCCCCTAAGAATTTGTATTAAATAAAACCCTTTCGTTTTTCTCACAAATCGGTATTTCCTAAAATATAATTGATTTAGATTGCGTACTAACAGAAATAACATCCGGTTCTATAAATAATTTTCTGCCTTACTAATCTGTTTACGAAAGCTATCAACAATATAATCGATAACTATCAGTAATATTGTCGACAGCTATAGATAATATTACCGATAGCCATCGACAACCAGTTAGTAAGGCAGAAAATTATATACAGGACGGTATCTGAATAGAAGCCGGACCCTTATAAATCTATATAGCTATTATATCGAATTATTTTACTTTAATATGGTCGAACCCTTCGCCATACACACCGATGACGGCACTCTGAGAGACAAATGCTTCCGGGTCTATATCTTTAATCAAGCGGAAAATAGTTGTCGACTCACGCTTCTTGGCCAATACGAACATCATCTTCACTCCCAACCCGGTGTACATTCCGGTCCCGTCTATTACCGTCACACCACGGTGGAGATCTTTATTGATACGATGTCCAATTTCTTCATATCTCTTGGAAATAATAAAGAACTGTACAGACTGGCGGGCACTGTTTACCACCTGGTCAAGCACAAAGCTGGATATATAAAGTGTGGCAAAACCATAAACGACCTTTTCCCAATCATGCAGTACAAAATAACTGGAAGAAATGATAATCATATCCGTCATCAGAATAACACGTCCTAAAGTGATATCCCTGTATTTATTTATAATAGCAGCGATGATATCCGTTCCTCCCGAACTGCCGTTGGCCGAAAAAGCGATACCAATACCACTTCCGCAGAAAGAAGCACCGATGACACAAGCCATAAACGGTTGGTCTTGCAACAAATGCAGATTAGATGTAGCACTTTGAATAATGGGAAGGATAGTAGTCATCACCAGTACGGCAAAAATAGTTTTCACACTGAACTTCCATCCCAGAACAATAAGAGAAGCGATCAGCAACCCGCCGTTAATTGCAAAGTACGTATACTGCACATTTATTCCGGTCGCCCAATACACGATAGAGGCGATACCAGGTACCCCTCCGGTAGTAATATCATTAGGCAAAAGGAAAACGGTCCACCCAATAGCATAGAAAAGCATGCCAAGAGCGATCATTAAATAATCGTGCATCTCTCTCAGCATTAACTGCCTTGAGGTAATTGATAATGTTGGTTTCATTTTAAATGTTTATTATATATCCATATTATAAAGATCACCTATCTGCCAAAAAAATTGCAGCCCCGCAAAAACGAAGCTGCAAAATTAATGAAGATTAAATCAATTTAGCGGTATGATTTCGATGAATTTACAAAAACATATTGTTAAATTTCAAATACAACAGGACAACGACATCAATAACTCCATTTATCCTGCCATTCGATGATCGGCTGATTTCCTTCAAAACGGATCGGAAGCCAGATGTAACGCCCGTCGATTGCATTCTCGGGCGTCCAGCGGTCACCCATATAGATGAACTGTCCGGACTTACCGGGAGCCGGCAATACATAGGTACTCTGGGAATGGAAAGAAAGGTCGGAGCCTTCACCGACAAACGGATTCTCCAATTCTTCCCAAGGCCCCCAGATAGAAGGTGCGACAGCCGAACGACCGGCATTCGGGGCCCACCCCGTACAACCGGACATGATCAGATAATATTTTCCGTCGCGCTTGAACATCGCCGGTGCTTCCATGAAACGTCCGGGGAAAAAACGGGCATACGTACCGGAATAATTAGTATAATCGTCCGTCAACAGGGAGATATGCAATGTGCTGTTCTCTTCCGAAGAATAAATATGATAAGCCTTGCCGTCGTCATCAACAAAAAGGTTCATATCACGCGCCATCTGTCCGCCTTCCATATCACGGCCCAACAGATTCAGACTGTCCGAGTGAGCCGGCAGACTACCGCCGGTAAACTGGCTTTTATCCGATACAGGAATAGCCTGTTTATGAATTTCCTGCACATTTGTCGGCCAGGAACCGGCATTCGGACGCACGGCACGAAGAAATTTATAAGGACCTGCCACCTTATCGCTTACGGCAATACCGCTGAGCGCACCCGAATATCCTGCCCCTTTAGGCTCCAGGTGGAACCACATCACATAGTTGTTATTCTTTTTATTATAAATTACTTTAGGGCGTTCCAGGATACATCCTTTCGCTATGCTATGTGTAGAATCGTCGGTCACAACCGATAAGGCAACGCCTTCGTCTTTCCAGTTATATAAATCTTTGGAAGAGTAACAATGAACTCCCACCAGCGCATTATTTCCGGCAGTTCCTTCCGTTTTATGCTCACCGAACCAATAATAAGTATCGCCGTCATGCAGGATTCCTCCGCCATGCGCATTGATATGCACACCGTTATTGTCCGGCCATAGTTCGCCCGGGGTAAATGCACCGCCAGCCTGTTCCGAGCCGGACTTTCCTTTACATCCTGCAAAAGCAACAGCAAACAACAGGAAACAGAGTTGTATAATTCTTGTCTTCTTCATATGGCTAGACATCACAAATACGAATACATTTCTCCAGGGAAGCTATCTTATCCTGCTGACGGGGAACAAACTCCTGCCCTACAAATCCTTTATACCCGGTTTCTACCAACGCTTTCATAATTGCCGGGTAATATAATTCCTGGGTTTCGTCAATTTCCGCCCGTCCGGGATTACCGCCTGTATGGATATGAGAGAAGTATTCATGATACTTTTGGATATTTTCGATGATATTTCCTTCCATGATCTGCATATGATAAATATCGTATAAAAGTTTGAAGTTTGGCGATCCGACACGGCGACATAATTCTACCCCCCAAACAGTATGGTCGCATTGATAATCTTTATGACCTACACTGTTCAACAGCTCCATCGTCAGGACCACATTATGTTTTTCCGCCAGCGGCATCAGACGTTTCAATCCTTTCTCACAGTTTTCCCATCCCTGAAGATCAGTCAGTCCATTCCGCTTTCCGGAGAAGCAGATCAAATTCGTCAATCCGGCTGCCGCCACCTGGGGTATTACCGCTTCATAACTGGCAACCAGTTCGTCGTGCAATTTAGGATCGTTAAATCCACGATCGATACCCAAACCGGCCCCTTGGCACATAGCGACAGTCAGGCCGTGTTTTTGTACAACCGGCCAGTCCTTCGGGTCGAGCAATTCGATCGATTCGATTCCTATATTTTTACATATCCCACAAAATTCTTCCAACGGATAGTCACCGAAACACCATTTACTAACGGAATGGCGTACATTACCCTTCAGCGGTTCCTTTGTTTCTGCTTTTTTCTTTTTAGCGGGATTTGCTGCTTCCAAACCTGATACGGCAAGTGCTGCCCCGCCTACTAATGCGGTCTTAATGGCTGTTCTTCTTGAGATGTTTTCCATGTTATTCAGAATTGATAATTAATTAGATGGTACAAATATAAAGAAAAGAATCTATTTCAGAACCTTGTCTATCCACGGCAACACCCATTCCTCCTTAAAATAATGATTCTTCGGGTCGACGTTTACCAAGTTGAAATAGGTATCCCTATCAATACCTTCAGGTACTTGTTCTATTTGTTTTCGGTCTTTGGGGTCAGCAAATTTCTTATAATGATAATATGTAAAGTGATCCGGTTTGCCTGAAATCTCATAGGCTTTCCGGATCAAGTCAAAATCACGGTCGAGTCCTCCTTCCGTACAAATAACCGGACGAGGGGCCAGGGCGGCAACCAGATCGGGAAAGTCAAACTGAGTTAAAAAACCGGGAATTAAATGTTCAATAGAATTAGGAAAAGGACGGATACCTTTAGGATCAGGCTTTGTCATGACAAGAATCCTTTCTAGCGTACGACACAAAAAATCATTATAAACAAAAGCATAAATAGAAGGGTCCAAAATTCCCAAAACCATCAAAGGTTCAGTTCCCAAAGAGAAACCAGAGACAATAAGCCGATCTTTATTCACAAAGTCCAGCTCTTTCATCCAACTCAGGACATTCCAATCCTGATAAGCAGTAAGTCCCAGATAACTCCATCCCATTTCCAATAAAATCCGGGATGTATTCAAATAGTCAAAATGACCGTTGTCCGAGAGTTCGGCACATGAGGGATTATCCACTGCAACTGCTACCAGGCCTCTTTTTACATAATGTAAAGCCATTGCTCCCTTCTTTACTGGTTCGACAGGAAATGAGGTCAATTCATAATCCCCTTCGGTTTCACCAGCCAGCCCTTCTTTGCTACCGCCAAATCCTGGAATGCAAAGCACGGCAGGAGCTTTATGGCCGGGATCGACGCCATCCGGAATTAACACCAAATAAGGAACAACACTGCCCGGCAACAGATAAGATTCCCATTTCTCAACCCGGTAACCATCCCGCTGAACCGTTTTGATACAAACCGGAGCAGGTAAATCCGCTATCTCCGGAAAATGCATCAACTCTTTCATTGCTGTACGCAGACCGGATTGCCATTCTTTAAACTCAGCAGGTGTAAAGGATGGATCAAAGGCATAAGCCGGTTTCATTTGTTTCAACATATACTGAACTGTTCCTCTTGTACTCTGAAAACGCCCGTCCTGACGATCGGTGGTTATTTGAGCTTGTCCTACGACCGGTATAATAAACAACAAGGCTAAGAATAAATTTATAAGTTTATTCATGATGATTATTAGTTTAGATTGTTAACTGATCTACTTTGGGAATACAAAGTACGCTTTTTTTAAGTTTGGCAGCAAAACAATATGCCAGTTTAACTTTTTTCAGAATCTTTTGCACGGAATGAAAATCCGTTATTATCAGACACAAAAAGGCTCCGATACCCCTTAAAGAGTACCGAAGCCTTTTTATGTCAAGAGTTTTTTAATGTACCAAATCGAAATCAGTCATCAAGCCATAGTCCATCATCTGATATTCAGAACCTGGAATCTGCTTGTCTATGTTTTTCCAATGCCACGGAGAAGCCAGGCCCGGGGCCGGATGACGATAATGCGGACCTAACAGGTTCTTATGGCTACCGATCACCCGGACATCTACTTTATTTTTACCCTCTTTCAGATAAGGAGTTATATCCAGACGATACGGATCATAAGCGATTATTCCGGCTTTCTGATCATTTACATACACTTCAGCCAAAGTACCTTTCCAGTCATTCAACTGAACGGCATACGGGGTTGAAAGAGATTTCACCTCATATTCTTTGGAATAGCTTACTCCCCAGGAATAGAACGGTTGTTTCTGTGCCTTCCAGCTACCTAACGTAAGATTCTCAACCGGAGCACTAATGCTCCATCCTGTTTGTTCAGGAATAACAGCAAAATCACCCACTATATAAACCGGCTCTATCTCTGCAAAAATACTCATCGGACTCACACTCAGTTCTACGGTATTTATTCCTATTGTCACCTGGCCGCCTATCGAATAGACACCAAAGGAGCGGTCCAGCCACCATTCTCCCGGTATCGGTTTCACCTGTTCGCCGTTGATTTTAACAGTAAACAATTCGGGACGTTCCGCTACCAGTTTCATGTTTGAATAATCGAACTTGTCATTTACTTTAAAGCGGTAAGTCGTTGTGAAACCTCCAGTTTTAAACGTATCCCGGTCTAAAATATTCCGTTTATACTGTACCGAAGTATTCCAGGGATTACCATTCGTAAAACCATATTCGCGGAAAGCGATATCGGCAGCCTGTGCAAAATAGACATTCTTTGTTGTTTTCCCGTTTACACTCACATCACAGAAATCGACATTCAATGCATTATCCTTCAAACGGGTAACCTGAACCGGACTAATAGCCTGAACCGGGGTAGAGCCGGCAACAGCCGGTATTTCCGGATAAGATTTCAGCGAACCTTTCGAACTATATAACAATAAACTTCCAGCCGGTTCCAAATGGAACTTCATTGTCAATTTGCCATCCGCCTTTGTCGATGGGTACGTATAAATATTTCCACTCATGGCATCCATTTGCACTGCCGATTTCCCGTTAACGGTAACCGTACCGTCAACAGCCTCATCCATGGAAGAATTAACCAGGAACAATAAATCCCCGTCGGTAAACTGACGGCGTTGGTGGTATAAGTTACCTCCGTTAAATGAGAACCGACAGTCTGCATTCGAAAATGTGTTCCGGATAACCTCATTCGTCAACCGAGGAACAGACGTTACAGACTGACCGCCAAGCAGAGTCTTCCAAGCTGCATTTTCTGCTCCGTCAACCAACGTCGGAGAAGAAAAAGTTATCACACGGCCACCTTGTTGTACAAAATTCTGCAATAAATCAAATGTCGGCTTGTTCAATGTCTCCATCATCGGAGGTAATACAACGGTCGTATAAGCGACCTTACCTACAACGAACTTGCCATCGGCAACAGCCCCATGATCTTTTATGATATTCTCAGAACCAAGGTCATATTCTACCTGACCTTTTTCCAGAGTCGTTATAAAGTCCTGGAAAGCCTGGCCTACTTCCATCAGTTTCGGGCTACTCTTGGTATGTGAATAATAACTCCATAAAGTTGCATTCGGCTCTATGACCAATATATCATTCTGCTGGACACCTTTACTCATCAACAATGACAGGCGGGCAAAATAATCATTCTGCGATTTATAATCGGCCCACCAGGGTGAATGATAAGTAAATACCGGCGGATAGTCGTATTTACGGGCACCGGTCAGTGTCATATGTGCCAGATGCTGGTTCATAAAGTTCACACCCAGGACATATTCCCAATCACCAAGCCGTTTGAAATCCTTGAAAGTTTCATCCCAGCCTCCGCCACCATATGTTTCACTCAATGTACGGGAATATCCCATCTGGTTAGCCACGCTACGCAACTCTTTTACCGAACGGACATTACCAAACTGTGCGACAGGACTTTTCTCATCAAACTGGTTGAACAGCATATCAATCGCCGGCGTCTGATGCCAAGCATACATAGCCATATTATCCGGTCCGTCATTCATGTAAGGCCAACCATGTTCCCAATAATGGCCGGTCCATTCCAGATTATTTTCCTCACAATACTGGTGAAAAGGCTTTGACCAACGGTCGATAAACAACTGCAACAAAGTCTCCATATAGTTATGGCGTACCTTCTTCCAATCTCCTGTTTCTTCCTCCAGCAACGGTAATAATGGTTTCAGGTCATATCCCCACTTCTGCTGAAAGACTTCAAATAAATCCGGTGTCCATCGTAATCCGCCCGGACTGCTGATGTTCGGTTCATCAGAAAAGATACCTTTGATGGATGAGCCGAAATCTTCTTTGAACTTTTTCTCATATCCATTCTTCATCGTTACTTCCAGAAATTTTTCCGTTACTCCCGGAACCAACAGGTCTACATACGAATAACCTCCGTACCAGTCAGACTTACCCATATAAGTTTTCTTATACAGATAATATTCGCCTTTAGTCCCTTTATAGTCAGCCATTTGGTCTGTAATATCTTTCCAGGCATCGTTTTCCTTTTTTAAACACATGTAATAAGGGGCTGTATCCTCCGGCAGTAATTCGGCCTTTGTCAAAGCCAATCCCTGGCCCTGATTATAAGACTCAGGCATTTCCTGCGGCACATGCCCACCGGCAAATCCGCTTGGATAGGAGTTCTCATCATAAATCCAGACATTCATACCTATCTCTTTTCCGAACTCTACCGCATGTTTATAAAGAGAGAACCATTCATCTCCCAGATATTCTGTAATCATACCCGGACGGGGATGAATGAAAAGACCTCCGAAACCGGCCTCTTTCAGCTCGCGCATCGTACGCTCTACTTCGGCCTCGGTCACTTTACTATTCCAGACTGCCAGCGGGGCACTTCTAAAATCGGCAGACGGATCCTTAAAATCCTTTTCTATAGTGGCAAAAGAATCCTGGGTTTGCACGCTGGTATCCTGACAACTAACCAGGCCGAATGATAGGGCACTTCCTGCAATAACACCGGATAAGTATTTTACAATGTTTTGTGCTTTCATATACTTAAAGATTTATTAGTTTGTACAAAAGAATAGATTAAGCCTTTCTTTTAAATTATAAAATTGACAATTTAGTTGATAAAAATGATATTTCACTACTGCCTGTCATTCCCTACAGAACACATGTAATCCGATAATCCCCTGATTGCATTTCCAACTGATCCAATTTGTCCGACTTTACATCATTAATCGAAACACTTTTAGCTTTGACAGGCAACAAAACCGTAGCTTTACAGCCAACAGGAATACTCAGATCCAGGGTAAAAGATACGTCTGTCTTTTCCCATTTTACATCTAACATTCCGAAAGGCGTTTCTTTCGCTGCTTTCACCCATGAAATGCCTTTTACCAGTTGAGGCTGAATAAATACATGCTTGTATCCCGGAGTCGCTTCGTCTGGGTTGATACCTCCCAAAGCCTGGTAAAACCAGGAGCCGATACCGTTATAACAGTTGTGGATATGGCTACGCTCTCCGTTCCAGTGCTCCCAGGTCGTAGTCGCTCCATTATCCAGCATATACAAATAGCCCGGATACTCTCTCTTCTTCAACATTCCATAGACAAAATCGGCCTGTTTATTCTTTACAGCCCATTCGGTTATTACAGGAATCCCCACCAGCCCTGTTGCCAGATGTCCGTTAAAACGGTCTTTCGTAACACGATACAGGGTATTTCTGACATCAGACTGTTCATCTTCCGGTGTTGCACCGACCAGCATCGGATAGATTAAATCGATCTGCGTACCTGTAGCATAACTCTTCTGCCCGGAATCATAAAACGTTTTATGGATAAGCGCATTCAGATCTTTATATTTAGCCGCATACGCCTGTTTATCCTGTTCCTTTCCCAATACATTCGCTATCTTACACATCGTTTGATAGCAAACCGATATATAGCAATTATCTACGACATCTACCGATAAAGGATTTGTCTGGTCGATCCCGGTCGGAGTAGCCCAATCACCCAGATACCAATTTCGGTAATCGGTGTTCGGCCACGTTTTCAGCAGACCGTTCACGGTATATTTATCCACATACTCCAGCCATTTTTGCATATAAGGATAATAACGTTCTATCAAACGACTGTCTCCATAATTTACATAAGTAGCCCAGGAAGCTGTAATGATAAATCCGCACCAGTACGGACCTCCTCCTGCCATATAAGGATTAGGGGCCGTATGAGGCATACCTCCGTCTTCTCTCATGCAATCCGCCCATGCCTGCATCCAGTTCATGTATAAAGGAGTCAAATTATACATTGTCTGAACGGTCTGCGTCGAGGCATTCCCGTCGCCACCATACCCCAATCGTTCGATCTGGGGGCAGTCCACCATATAACCACCTAAAGTCAAACAACGAAGTGTGTAGTGAATCATATCGTGAATTGCATTTAAGTCCTCATCCGAACAACTAAAAGAAGCACTTTCTTTATAATCTGTATGGATCAAGCAAGCTGTTATATCGGTTAGGGCCGGAGCCTCATTCAGATTCGTCAGTTTCAGATACCGATAGGCCTGGTAATTGAACTTATTAACGAAGCTCTCCCCTGCTTTACCGGAAGCGATATAATAATCTTCATAAAGTCTGTCTCTGAACTGCCCCTCTTCGTTCAAAAAATCACAATAGCTAATCCGTATCTTCTGACCGGAAGCCAATGCCGGAAACTTAATTTTCGTCCACCCCGTAAAGTTCGTTCCCATATCGAAGATCCAGGCTGTGTCACCGGATGCCTGGCACGATACCGGATGGAACTCTTTCTGAATCCGGTTTAACTCAGCCATTTGCGGTGTAGCCTTATGGACCGGTATCGAAGCTACTTTCACTTTTTCCCATTCAACGCTGTTCAATGTAGAAGCAGTTAAATCCGGAAGTAGTTCGGAAGCCGTTACAACCTCACCGCCAAACTGATGCGGTCTCCAGTTTCCAGTCGAGACATAACCGCTTTTACGAGCTAGCCAGGAATCGTCTGTAACCAGAACAGTAGTCCAATCTCCTTCGTCTCTGCTTTCCAGTTGGGCGCGGACAAACGGACCACCTTCCACTACACCCGGAAGTCCGTCGCGGTACCACCCTTTACCCAACCAGAGAACAATCTCATTATTACCTTTCCGGACAAGTTCGGAAATATCATAAGTAACGATCAGGGAACGTTTATCGAACTGGGAGACAGCCGGTACCAATACAGCATCGCCAACATGTTTTCCATTGACATATACCTCATGATACCCCAACGAATTCACATGGAGTAACATCTTTTCTCCAGGCGTATTACATTGGAATGTTTTTCGGAATAGCGGCGATTCCATTTGACCTTCGGCCTGGTTCATGCCGATATATCGGGCAGTCCAATCTTCCGGATGCAGCAATCCCACTCCAAAACAAGCAGGTTCACTCCATGCGGACACATTCCCTTCTCCGTCCCAGACACGTACTTTCCAATAAGAAAAGCTCCTGGAACTTAAAGGACTTCCCTGGTATAAAACCCCATTGGATTTGTCCGACTCCATCTTTCCCGAATTCCACAGGTCTGCTTTTCCTTCCGACAAATACTTTTTATCCGAAGCGACCAGTATCTGATAAGCTGTTTGTTCGGCACCTTGTTCCTTTGAATTTAACACCCAACTGAAGTGAGGAGAAGTATTATCGATTCCCAACGGCTCATTTAGGTTTTCACACTGCAAACCATCGACCTTCAACGACGAACGGGTACTGCACGAAACGACTAACAGCGAGATAAATGCAAATAATACTTTTAAAGAAATTCCTTTCATATCCGTAATTATTTATTTACCTCAAATTTATAAGTACCTGCAATCAACTCTTTAGGAGTACTTTCCCCTTCCAGATGCAATGTAGCCGTTGCACCGGGAGGCACAGTTACTTTATAAATAATTTTATCACCCACTCTTTCCCAAGCTGATTTTATCAACCCGTAAGGAGAATTATAAGAAGCTTTTACATAGGTTAGTTCTTCTACAAAATGAGGTTTTAGGATCACATTCTTAAAACCAGGATTCTGCGGATCGACATTAATCCCCGCCAAAGCCTTATAAAACCATGCACCGATCTCACCATACATGATATGATTCTGGGAATATCCCCAAGCAAGTCCGTTGTAATCCCAGTTTTCGTAAAGAGTTGTTGCTCCCTGGCGCAACCAGTTTCCCCATGAAGGATAATCCTGTTGGGTTACCATACGGAATGCCTGCTCTACATTTCCTGTTTCCGTCAATGCGTTGAGGATCGTTTTACATCCCATAATGCCGACATCCAGATGATCCTTGTCCGTCTTTACCCGTTTGGTCAACTGTTCCGCAACCTTTTCTTTACAGTCTTCCGGGACTATACCCCAATATAAAGGCATACTAAGCTCCGTTTGATAGCCATTTGCATATATACCGGTTTCCCTGTTCAGGAACTTTTCATTAATCGCATTCTTTATCTTTTCGGCTGCCGCTTTATAATGTTCATAATCCTTTTCGAAACCAAACAATTTGGCCGTACGGGAAACGATGTCTGCATTTTTGTAATGATAAATAGAAGCTGTCAGTTCCTTATCTGCAACCGACTTATGAGGGACCCAGTCACCCAGACAGTGATCTCCGATCAACCCTTCCGGATACTTATTCAGCCAATAATCCGTATGCATTTTCATGGCTTCATAATTATCTTTCAAGCAAGTCGGATCACCGTAAAACTCATACAAGGTCCAAGGAATAATGGTCATCGAGCAAGTCCAGTCAGCGATATCGCCTCCCCAACCTCCGGAAGGAATGATACAGCGCAGCCTGCCTCCGTCATACATATTATCCCGATGGTCATCCATCCATTTTTCATACAATGTAATCCCGTCAAAGCTATATAGTCCTGTTTCAATCGCCAGATGGGCATCGCCTGTCCAACCGTTCTTTTCCCGGTGAGGACAATCTGTCGGATATCCGACCAGATTCGACAGATACGAGTAGTTAGTCGCTTTCAATAATCTGTTAACAAACGTATCAGAACACTCAAAAGAACCGTTTACCGGAGTATCCGTGTGTATAAAATAAGAAGTAAGATTTTCTGTCGACAGATGCAAAGGCTTATCCGAAGATATCTCTGCATATTGGAACCCTTTATAATTAAAACGGGGCATATATTCATTCGTATTGCCATCCAATATCAATACATCCGTCTGGAACAGCTCGTCTTCCGGATGAACGCCATACTTCAACGGTTCATTTACATTTTGATAAAACAGGGTGTTATTATCGTCGAATAATCGTTTTCTACGGGAATCCAGTTGTTCGCCATGACGTACTTTTACCTTTGTGCCGGGTATGCCTTTCGCAGTGAACTTCGTAATACCTGACCAATTCTGCCCAAAATCACATAAATAGAGCGTATCGCTTATTTTCTTCAGATCGACCGGTTTGCAATATTCCGTGATACGGATCGGATGCATCGCCTGAGAGGTTATATTCGTACAAGGGATAGCAACCTCTGTCGCATTCTTCCAGGATGAATCGTCATAAGATACGGTATTCCAACCCGGTAATTCCTTTCTGAAATCATAATTTTCAGCCACATAAATAGCATTGAATGTAATGGGACCGCCTTTCACCTTGAAGCTTTCATCGGATGCCAGAATCTCTTTTGTCCCGTCCGTATATGTTATATGCAAATTCAGACAGAACGAAGGACGCTTACGCCACGGAGCTTTATGGAACGACCATTCAGCAACCGGCTGATGGTTGTACCATCCATTCCCGAGAATTACACCCACTGCATTATCTCCTTTACTCAAAAGATCAGTAACATCATACGTAACATATAATAACCGCTTGTCATAATCGGTAAAAGCAGGGTCTAAAAAGTGGTCACCGACCTTATGCCCGTTAATGGATAATTCATATAATCCGGCTGCCACTATGTACGCTCTTGCCGATTGGACGTTCTTGTCTAATCTAATAGCTTTCCGGAAATAGGGAGTCTCACGGGACTCTATATCCTGTCCATCTGAAATAAATCTTCCCTTCCAGTTTGAAGGCGTCAACATACCTGTTTCAAAAGAAGAAATTACTTTCCGGGATTCCTGCTTGTCTTTGTCCCAAACAGTAACACTCCAATAATATTTCGTAAAAGGCTCCAGGGCTTTCCCTTTATAACCAGCCATCGTTTTTCCGTCTGCCTTTTTCTCCTGCCACAAGATCTTCTTTCCTTTGGACAAAGCGACAGAATCTTTTCCTACAGTGATCCTGTAGGCGGTTTGAACGGCTCCGCCCCTGCTATCTTCCAGATGCCACGAAAAACGCGGAGCCTGGCGGTCGATACCTAACGGAGCAACCAAATGCTCGCATTTCAAATCTGTAGGCACACACTCTCCGACTTTCTCCTGCGCCTTTAGTCCACAGATGTTTACAGAACATAAAAACACCATAACCATCCCCCTAATAATCTTATCTTTTTTCATCTCCTAATGAATTTAGTTAACAAACTATTCTCTATCATGCAAAGATACGTATCAAGTATATTTCAAATGAAGTTCATATTTTTCCTGACCTTCCATCTTATATACTTTGATTCCATTTTTCTCAGTCCGTAAGAACGGTAATTTGATTTCTTCCCGTGCATCCAACCATAATTCGACAGACACTGTATCCGGGATCCTCAACCGAAGGGTCCGTTTTCCTTTCTTTCCCTGCGAATAAAAATGTACCGCTCCTTTTGCTGTGTATACATCAAAATCTACTTTCTCCAGGCTACCTGGTTGCGGCTCTATTTTTATTTTATCTGATCCTCCCTCTATCGGGTAGATACCGGCTATCCCCTGGCTGAGCGCAATCAAAGGATGCATGGCACAATGACTCCACTGAGAGCCTTCATCCGGATAAGCAGTCCAAAACTCCTGCAATGTGTTATTTTCCCAAACAGAGCTCATTCGTCCCCATTTCGTTCTCAAGTCAGATAGAACGGATTCAATCTTCCTGTATTTAACCAATGCCCACAGACGCCACACGGCATTACACGGATATGATATACCTAACTCAGCAGGAGTCTGTTCCAATATTTCCAATGACTTATCTATAGAATTACCCGGACACAGATCATAGATCAATGCCGTAGCCAAAGAACGGTCACAATAACGTATCTCTCCTTCTTCCTTTATCCAGGGCAGATTATTCACATAAACTTTCCGTTCCTCATCCCAAAACTTACGGATACATCCCTGAAGTATCCTACTACCATAAGCGTCAACTCTATCAGCTTCATCCTTATCTCCAAACAAACGGCACAAAGGAGCCAAAGCATTCCTGCACATTGCTGTAATATAAAGATTTAACGCCAATTGTTTATGGCTGTTCTTTTTATATGCCTCATGATCGATGTAAACCGAACACATTCCTAAGTTTTCTGCCGGCACCAATTGCTCTTCTTCATTTGTCAGCGAACAGAGAAAAACAAAAAACTTAAGAAGTCTCGGATAGACTTCTTCCAATCCCTTTAAATCACCGGTATACATGTAATAATGATAAGCATCGAAACAAAATCCGATACTATGATCCAGAATAGGGCCCCAACCGGTCAATTGCATCTGCCGTTCCATCGTACGTGCCAACCGATCCCAGGCAGGCCAACTATCCATAAAGTATCCGTCTATGGAAGATCCCTGGCTGAATGTATTTATATACCGGAAAGGAAGCAAACAATCTCCCATTGTCTGAAAAACAGCATGTAACTGATGGCTACCATCTCCGCTGTATTGTTGCCTTTCCCGCGCCATTCCATCGACCAATGTTTCCTGAGCACAGTTGTATAATGTATTTACTGCAGCATTCACAACCTTTTGAATAGTATCGTCTGCTATAAATATAGCAGGTTCTTTTTGCCAGGGATATACTCTACGGCGCATACCGACCGAAGATATCCTGACCGGACGATTAAAGTTACGAATATGTAACTGAAGCCATCTGAAACTCTCGAAATCAAATGTTTCAAATGTATTAACCCCTTCTTTACAAACAAACCGGGCCCAGGAGTTAAAATGAGAATTTATAATAGCGGGACCTCCGAGCCGATGTGCTTCATGTACCAACAATTCCACAACAGTTCCTTCCGGAGCGTCAATAGTAAAATAAGGCCACCCGACACCTTGTTCACTAAAAGAAAAGGTCAGTGCTGCTGCATTGTCTCCATTCGGCTCCACCAGCCACTCGTCTTCAGACTGCCCGACAACCGGTTGGTATATAACATCGAAAGCATCGCTGACCAACATATCAAAATAATCTTCTGCCGGTCTTTTCCAGTGAATCCACATAGATTCTTCCAATTTAGGTTGGGTCACCGAATATTCCCGCATCAAAGGAATACTCCTCCGACGTATCTCCGACACGTTCCTATCCCCGAATATCTCCCAGGCATATTCCGGGACCCCATTACAGACGGACGGATAACGCCCGTCATCACTCGCAACCAACGCTTTTACCCAATCTGCATTCTGTATAAAGTCAGGCGTATCCCATCCATACGGATAAAGCCGGGCATCAAAAGTTTCCTGTAAAGAACGCAAAAACCATCGTTTATATTTTCCGGGTTGCCAACTACGAGATAAATAACTGAACCACGAGTCGTCAGTCAATATTTTTTGTTCATCGATATCCAGATTCATAATAAATCCGGGCTTTCCCATCGGAGAAGTTCCATCACCGGTTCCAAAATAACATACTTCGACGGCTATTGTATTTTTTCCTTCGACCAAATATCCAGCCAGATCCAGCGGATCGGCTTCCTGCCAGCGGGGATCAGACGGAGCAGGGCCCCATTGCACTCTTTTCCCGTTCACAAACAAACGATATCTGCTGTCCGCCAGTATCCATCCGCTTTCGACGGTTTTTCTTTCAGTATGACATCTTTCCGGAATAAAATAAAAGTGTTTTGCAGTGTCCGGCCGGCCGGATACCAGATCCATTTCGCAGGAGACAGATCCAAAGCTCCATTCCGGTCTTCCTTCGCAAAGGAAGACATACTCACGAAAAATAAAAGTGTTATAAATAATACCTTATGAATTGTCATACTACAAAATCATTTTATCAGGATGAAACAAATATCTACAACTTATCTAACTTTTATAAAAGGACTATAAACACATGAAAATCTACTCACACTATAATCCGCGCAATATATTAACCGGCCCAAGTAAACCAGCGTCAGTCAACGGGGTACTTCCCCTCAACATATCGAAACGGAAAACATCATGTGTTTTTGTAAAACGCTTCTCTACCGGCAATTTCCAGTCTCCAATCACCCGGTTCGCCCATAGATTGACAATATCAATCTCCAAAACATTCCCTGTATCCTTTATACAATCCGTAATATCGACACACCAAGGAGAGCACCACAAAACACCCAGTTCCTTACCATTTAAACGAACAGCCGCCACATGCTTGACATCACCCAAATCGAGAACAAGCCTTTCACCTGCGTGAGAAAACTTTTTCTGCACATTCCCCATGTCAAATACCTTCCGATAAGTAGCTTTACCCGAATAATACTTAATCCCTTCCTCCTGACTATCGATCCAGTTAGAAAGCTTATCAAAACGTACTTCACCGGGACCACCCCAGTCTTTGTCAAATAAAACATGCCATGAGTCGCTTAACTCTTTGATCTTCTCATATTTCAAGAAATTAGGAATTCCTTTGCCGGAACTATTCTTAGAAATAGATTTGCGGAAAACAATAAAACAAGAGCTATACGGCGCCAACTCCAACGACAAATCGGTAAGTCCACCTTTCTGTTCAAAAGAACCTGCATCTCTCATCTTACCCGTTACCGGATCCCATATCTCCGGTTGTTTCCCAGCAACTCTAAAAGAAAAATCTCCAACTTCGGTACTTCCTATACGATTAATCACAAAATAAATTTCGGACTGTCCATCCACCCGATGGATATAATCAAACTTTTCAGGTTCATGCTCCTGACCTATATAAGAAAAATCAGGTTGTATGCCATCTGCAAGCAAAACTTCACGGGCTGTCTTCCCCCAAATGATACGTCCTTTACCAAACTTCCGTTCCGTACGAGTTTTCCCATCCAGGTCACCCCAAATTTCTGTAGCGATCTCCTGCACCTCTCTGTCACAATCCGGATATCCGTTCAGTTCCGCCGACCTTTTAGGAGGTGCCCCGACTACAGTAGCCCCATCACTGATCAATTGCCGAAGTTTCTTGATTACCGGCAAAGACATGGCATCCGAAGGATCGGATAAAACTTTCAACTGTTGATAATGCCCTACAGCTTCACATATCTCATCTACAGGAGAAACACAATTCTGGAGATATAAAAGATGATAACTCATACCATCAGGTAATACAATCCTTCCATCTTTCACAGACATACGTGTCAATAATACTTCTGCATTCGTATAATCACAATCATATCCTGCACCGAGAGTCGGCACAACATATTTAGGCGGAACCAGTACTGGCGGTCGTTCACCTAAAAAGAAACAGACATCGCCCACAAACTTACCCTGCTGCAATAAAGACTGGCAACGAGACAAATAAGAAAAAAAGGCAGAAGACTGCTCCCACCAGGTTATGTTAGGAGTAAAATGCTGACCGGCACAAAATTCAAACCCGGGTTTCCCATCTTCCGGAGGCTGACAAGTTGCCTGATGTAACATAAAACGGTTTATACCTTCACAAAAAGCATCATTCGCATAGGGTTTTAAATCATAGGGGCCCAATGACCAATGTGTACGGTCCTGTTCCATCTGTGTGAAAGCTTCCGCCTGCGCTTCACGCCGACCATATATATGTGCAGCCGAAGCTGTTTGTTTCAAATTAAGTCTGGCACTTTTACGCGAATTCATTCCGTCTTCAGGTAATTTGTAATGTACCCAGAATTCGCCTGCCGGAATATCACAACGCCCCAAGTTTTTCAGTGCATCCTGGGGAGGTGTATCATTCGGTCCTCCGGCCTCATTACCTACATCCATACCATTTTCATGACATAATTCATAGAAATGTCCATAAAAATTCTCTGCAACACAATCTTGTATTGTTCTGTCAAAATCATCCCGGAAACGAGCCGAAAATACAGAATCATTCACTGTATATCCTGCCAATATAGCCATATATGGCTTTAAATCATATCCTCGGAAACGCCGGAATTGTTCCGGGAAGTCCTGAGTCCATGTAAGTTTTCCGCATTCCCAGCTATCTGACCACAAATAAGCCAATTTACCGCCGACCTGCCGAGTCTCTTCGATAACCAATTTACCTAGATGGTCAAAATGATCATCCAAAGCAACCGTACTCAAATAATCTATTTCGTATCCGTCTCCTCCTTCAAATGTATCGCCTTTAGGATATGCATGCCATTTACTCCAGGGATGTCCTGTCAATGTATATCCCGTTCGTAAAATGAGCCAGTCGCCTTCCGGAATATCCCAATGCAATCTCCCGTCAGAACTTATACAGTCCGTGATATCTATAGCAGTTTCCGGATGCACTGTTTTAGTTTGGCGTTCTATTTTAAAAGCCTGAACCCATACATCATGGTAATAATTATCGACAGTTTCAGGTTGAGGAAATTCTTTAGAAAACGTTACAGGTCCGGTAACGATCTGTTCACTCTGAACTACTTTCTTCATCGCTTTATCCGGCGTAACCCAAGGTCCCATCATGGTCCAGCCTCCCGCCAGGTTAAATCCTATTTCAATATTCAAACGTTTTGCTTCCCGGATTGCATGCCGGTAAAGGGCACGCCATTCAGGCCCCAGCCATTCAACACCTAATAATGCCTCTTTTCCGGCATATCCACCTGTACATATCAGATTAACGCCACTGATCCCTTTTGCTTTAAACTCTTCCAGGTCACGGGTAATAGAACCTTTATTTACACGATTATAGAGCCACCACCAATAGACCCTTGGCTTTGCATGATCCGGTGGTGAGACAAACAGGTCACTAAGGTCACCAACTCTCTGACCTGCAACCGAATTACAGCAAAGAAATATGACCAGTAAAAAGAAGATAAACCTTAATCCTGTATGTTTCATGGTATTTTTCTAATAAAAATATTAACAAAACAAGGAGATTGTTCTTTGTAACAATCTCCTCACTACTATCTATTTATCAATATCCCGGATTCTGTTCCAGCAAATAATTGATCTGTCTTTCTCTTAACGGGAAAGCGAATACCAAACGGTTTCCCGTTACCTCAAATGCAGAAGGAAGAATCCACTGATACTTTGCCTTCATCGTCTTTCCAAATTCGGTCATTGTTTCTATGGCTTTACCCGTACGGACCAAATCTGTCCAACGATGGTTTTCAAAGGCCAGTTCATGGCGCATTTCATCAGCCACATCCTCTGCCGTAACACTGGTCAGCGATTTCAATCCGGCACGGGTTCTTACCTCGTTAATATAAGGCAAAGCCTCTGCATTCCGATTTTGTGCTACCAAGTTTTCTGCCAGCAACAACAATGCCCCCGCATAACGGTAAACCGGGAAGTTATCTCCAGCACGTCCAGCATACTGATAAGGAGGATGATAATACTTCCGGATGAAATAGTAGAAATTTTTTCCAGTTGTCGGAGTAAAATCCGATACCGCCTTGACCGCTTCGCAAGTAAACTGTTCAGCGTCATCTGTCTTACCTTCTGCTACAGCAATGGAAGCATCCAAACGCTTGTCACCCGGTTCGTAAGACTGGATCATCTCTTCCGTAGGAACGCACCAGCCACCGCTTGTACCTGCATAGTTCGAAAAAGTGATACCCATCAGGAAGTCATTATTACTACATTTTGGAATCAAACGCCAAGGAATATCGTTATGTACACCTGCATTGGAACCATCTTCGAGATACTGCACTTCAAAAATAGACTCTTTAGAATTTTTATTGGCTGGATTAAATACAGCTTCATAGCTATCCAAAAGACCGTAGTTCATCTGCGTGATATCTTTCAAATCCTGCTCAGCCGCTTTGTAATCACGAGTAGGCTGTGACATATAACAATAAGCACGCAACATTTTAGCAGCTCCCATCGTCGCCCGGCCACTCTGCGGGAAAGTGCTTGCAACCGGCAATCCCAAAGAGATTGCTTCCGAAACATCAGTAAGTATTTGTTTATAAACATCTTCTACCGGAGATTTAGCTGCAAAAGCTTCCGCTTCGGTAGTCACTTCCTGCAACATAAGAGGAACACCGCCCCAATGTTGTACCAAATCGAAATAATAGAACGCTCTCAGGAACAAAGCTTCTGCCCTTACCGCTTTCTTTTCTTCTTCCGTCAATTCGGAAGCATCCAGTCTACCTAAAATCGTATTTACTCTGGCAATACTAGAATAAACACCGTTATAACGGTCCGGACTCCAACCAACAGTTTCGTCATCTAAAAACAAAGCCAGTTTTTCTGTCGAGTTATAAGGACCTCTATCGCCACTATAGTAGGTATAAAATGTATTGTCTGAACGCATCTCATCCATAAATATGCCACTCAAGGCAATATTTCTCAAACCAGTATACGAAGCAACTGTAGCTTGTTCAAAATGATCTGCAGTTTTATAAAATGTTTCCGTCGTAATAGTTGTCTCAGGAGTCAGATTCAAGAAAGAGTCACTGCAAGAAGAAAGAGACAACACACTTGCCGCAAAAATATATATATTCAACTTTTTCATATTCTCATGCTCTTTAAAATTTAACATTCAAACCAATTGTATAAATTCTGGCAACAGGATATGTTGTATGATCCACTCCCTGATATAATCCGCTGGTGTTCTTGTTTACCTCCGGATTCATACCCGGATAAGAACCTACGGTAAACAGATTTTGAGCACTTCCATAAACACGTATTCCCTTGATATAAGGATTTGATTTCATCGGAATCGTATATCCCAATGTGATATTCTTTAACGTTATGTAATTATTCTTGAATACCCAACGAGAATTGGTATATCGGAATAACTCGGTCGTACCCGTTCTTGTCCTCGGAATATAACCATTACCTGGATTATCTTCTGATCGCCAACGTTCTGCGACTTCCTTACGAACATTAAATACTCCGTCTATATTTTCCGTCCATTCATAAGTTCCATCTATAATGTCTCCACCTAATGAACCGGTAAATACAATACTTGCGTCAAAATCTTTCCATGAGAAAGTATTAGTCATACCAAAAATACAATCCGGATTCGGATCACCAATAAAAGTACGGTCATTATTATCGATAACATTATCGCCATTCAAGTCCTTCATACGAACAGTACCGACCATAGAAGAGGCATGTTTAGGTCCGGCTTCATATTCTTCCTGAGTCATGAAAACACCATCATATACGTAACCGTAGAATAGACCTAACGGCTTACCGACTTCCGTACGGTTGTAATCTTCCTGATTGTTATTACCGCCAATCGGTGTATTGTTCGTACCCAGCTTCATCGCTTTATTTCGGTTAAATGTCAAATTCAAACTGGTATTCCATTTAAACTTGCCTGTCATATTCTTCGTTTCCAAGCCAATTTCATGTCCCCAAAATCTGAATTCACCAATATTAGACTGAATGTTTCCGAATCCAGAAGAATAAGGAATATCAATCTGATACAACAAACCATCCGTTTTCTTCCAATAGTAATCATAAACCAAGAATACACGATCATTGAATAATCCTAAATCCACACCTAAGTCGACCTGTTTTGTTGTTTCCCAGGTAAGATCTGCATTACCGATACCACTTGTTCCACGTCCGGCAGCAATTCCGTTATTGAAAACATAATTGTAAGTACCAATTGTAGCCAAATGATTATAGTTGCCGATATTATAATTACCTACGACACCATAACTTCCACGTAATTTCAAATAGCTCAACCTATCAAATCTCTCCATGAAGCTTTCATCCGAAGCAATCCAACCGGCAGAAACAGATGGGAAGTTAGCCCACTTTGCATTCAAACCAAAACGAGAACAACCATCCCGACGGAAAGATACAGACAACAAGTATTTACCCATATAATCATAATTGGCACGTGCCAGATAAGAGATCATGGCCCACTCACTTCTGTCGCCAGAACCGACTTTTGTTGTTGCTGCATTAAACCAACCCACTTCATCATCCGGATAATCGGAGGCACTAATAGAGGCATTCTCTGATGTCGTCTTCTGAGTTGAATATCCGAGCAAAAGATCTACATTATGCTTATCCGCAAACGTCTTATTGTAAGTTAGCATATTTTCTATCAGCCAATTCACATACTTACTAGTACCATAAGAACCAACCGCAGGATTAGGCGGAGCAGAGAACATACCGCCATTTGCAATGGAAGGTACCCACGATTCAGATTGATCCGATCCCAAATCTGCATTAGCGCTGATACGATATTTTAATCCATCTATAATCTTAACGTCTGCATACGTATTAACCGTACCTCTCATTCTCTTTTTAGGATCTTCACGTTCTTTCAACACTAAATAGTAATTCGCATTGGCAAACATGCCCGGTTGTGAATAAGATATCGGATATGTTCCGTCATCATTCTTGTATTTCAACTGTGGATCCATCAAGAAGGCAGAACCAATTATATAACGTCCGCCACCCAATCCGGGGATAATCTGTCCATTCATATAAGAACCAGATAAATTCAAGCCAAACGTTACACGATCCGAAGCTTCGTATACATTATTGGCACGTGCCGAGAAGCGTTCCGAATAGGTATTGATGATAACACCATCCTGCTTGTTGTAGTTCAGGTTTACAGCCGATTTCACTTTTGTAGTTCCTGACTGCAAACTCAGGTTATAATTCTGCGTCAATGCAGTCTGCAAAAGTACATCGTACCAGTCCGTACCATTCTGCAATGAAGAAGGATTCTGATAACATTCGGGAACTCCTCCGGTATAGCCTTCATACTTAGCCTGGTCTTCATAATACTCTTTTTTGAACTGAGCAAATTCCTGTGCATTCATTACATCGGGACGTCCTCTTTTTGATACTTGTGTTGCACCGAAATAAGCACTGAACTCGACATCAGTTTTTCCTTCTTTCGCTCTTTTAGTCGTTACCAAGATAACACCGTTGGCAGCCCTGGAACCATACAAAGAGGTAGAAGCAGCATCTTTAAGGATTGTAATATTTTCAATTTCTTCAGGACTTATCGACTCCAGTCCTGTACCTTCATTCGGAGTGATCGGGAATCCATCTATTACTACAAGAGGGCTGTTACCGCCATTCACTGAAGCAGCACCACGGATACGGATAGCCATACCACCGTTAGGCTCACCATTTGCCTGTGTAATCTGTACTCCTGAGAATTTACCCTGCATTTTCTGACTGATATTCGGAACTGGGATGTCCTCCAGTTCTTCATTATTCAACTTGCTCATGGCACCTGTTACCGCACGGGCTTTCTGAGTACCATAGGCCACAACTACAACCTCATCCAGAGCTTCTGAATCTTCCGAAAGCTTTACTGCAAAAGTTGTTTGATTACCAACCACAATGTTTTGTGTATTATAACCAAGATAAGAAATTTGTAATGTTGCATTACGGGAAACATCCAAAGAAAATCGTCCGTCTGCATCTGTAACAGTTCCGTTTGTTGTCCCCTTCTCCAAGACATTGGCACCGATAACCGGTACTCCCTCTTTGTCTGTTACAACACCCGTAATTTTCTTTTGTTGCTGGCTAATTGTTATAGACACATCCTTCAAATTGGAGTCATTAGCCGCATATACATTTGCTCCTGAAAGCATGCTTAAAAGTAATAATGGAAGTGTGGACTTTAATATAGGAGTATATATACCCCCCGTTAAACATTTTTTCATACTTATTTCACATTTATTATGTTATTAAGAATAGAGTATTTTATCAGTTTCACCTGATATGTTTAAGATTATCAAAATTGTACTTTGTATAAATTTGATACTAGTGCTTTCAAATACAATTAGGTCATAGGCATATTACATTTAAAGTTAAACATGATAGATTCTTTGTTTTATATAGCCAGTATATTTACAACAACAAAAGTATTCACTTGGAAATAAATATTGTTTAGAAAAATGACTTTAAATGTTATAAAAATGACAGAATGGTTTATATTGTACAAACGCTTTATTATATTAAGTTTTATACACAATAAAAGACTTTTATAAAGGACCTCAAAATAACATATATTTACACACCCTAATAAAGAGATCATCAGGGAACATAAGATAATCCAAAGCCTTGGATCACATACAACACACAGATAAAACCCGAATAAAAATATTAATGCACTTCTACCTGATCCCCTCGTACCACAAACTCAAAAAAGCCGGATTCCAGTTCATAAACAGCGACAGGTATTCCATGGCGGAAAGATTTCCCCATAAATTTCGCACCTTCGATTTCTTTACAGGCAGAAACAGCGTCAGCGACAGGTAGATAAAGGGTAGCCGTCGTATTGGCTGGTATTGTCGTACGATAGCCGGTCAATGTACCCTTCCCGTCAGCCGTCCAGGAACTACGGATAACACCGTAACAGGAAGCATAACTTCCGGATAAAGAAATATAATCAGCACCGGCTGATGGTTGCAAAACAAAATGCTTATATCCTGCTTCACCCCGGCCATGGTCGTTCGTTATACCTAACTGGTACTCATACATCCACTGCCCGACCACACCCAAAGCAAAATGATTGAATGAGTTCATAGCATTACTATGTCCCTCGGCGAAAGCTACTTCATAACCATTCCAGCGTTCCCAGATAGAAGTAGCCCCTTTAGTCACCGGATAGAGCCAGGAAGTGAAATCGGTACAGGTGAACATGCGAAAAGCCTCTTCCACATGCCCCGCACGGCTTAACGCCGGAAGAATATTAGGTGTCCCCGAAAAACCGGTTGTGATCGTATAAGCCGGATAATTACCTTCTCTCAAGCCACTGGAGGAAGGATTCACTGCCAGTTCAGCCAGCCAGGTTTCTGCTTTCGCCTTGTTCTTATCCGAAAAACAGTTGAAGTTCAAAGGAGTAGCATAGGAAGATTGCGAATGGACCGGTTTACCGTCAACACTTTTTGTTTTTCCCGTGCTTTCGTCTACATACGCCCTGTTCCATTCTTCTTTAGCCAATGCGTGACGCGTTCGAAGCAGGTCGGCATAATCCGTACGTCCGATCGCATCAGCCATACAGGCTGTCACTTCCATCATATAAATATAAATGGCATTGTTAACCAGATCGGCAGGCGTATTGGGATCCATTGCCAGCCAATCGGACAAACCACTGGTTTTAGCGGACAAATGCGGATAGGTCTCGCTGAAATCATAAAAGTCCATGCCGTTCAGCCAGGCCATCATTGCCTCCATATTTTCTTCAATCACCTGAGTATTGCCATATTGGGTATAAAGTTGCCAGGGGACCATACACACAGCGGCCGCCCACGTCGTACCGTCGGCAAAGGTGGTATCATCTGCCAGATTATATGTCGGCACCGTACTGCCGATCCCGCCCGGAGCCTCCGTGGCACTACCTACTCCCTGGTCTACCCGCACGGTCACCATCCATTGACGGAAAAAGTTCTGAACATCCGAATTATAAGTAGCCGTACGTGTATATGCCTGTGCATCACCGGTCCAACCCATCCGTTCATTACGTTGCGGACAGTCTGTAGGGATGGTAAAGAAGTTTCCTAACTGGCTGCGCTGGATATTCCTGAACAGTTGGTTAGCCAGCTTACCCGTCCGGCCATCTGCAGTAACAGCTTCATAAGTCCCGGTCGGCAGATTGTCGGAAGAAAGGACCAGTCCCTTCACGCAGTCAAGAGGCAAGGCTCCTTTATGAGAGGGTAACGTAATCTGTATATACTGGTATCCCCGATAGGTAGTGGATGGCTGTATGGTTACTTCACTATCATCTTTCGCCATATAAAAGTCTGAGACCAGAGCGGCACGCATTGTTTCATGCAAAGGACGGCCGGCAATATTCCTCCCTTTCTTTCCGTATTCGCGGACATACCAGGCATCATCTCCCTTCAATCCCGGATAGAGTTGTTCCGCATACCGCATAATAACGACATCCCCTTTTTTCAGATAGCCTGCCGGTATCGTTACCGACGGGACACCTACCATATTGACACCCATACTATAGACATAGGTATGCTTACACTGGCTATGTACCGGCATCACCTGTTTAGCCGTCAACACCTCACGCACACGGACCGGTTCGTCATAACGGGCTTTTATATCAAAATGGATCCAATCTCTTTTTCGGATAATATCCGGCTGCATCCATGCCGAATCATCATAGGATACGGTATTCCAGCCTTCTACGGCAGGTTCGCGGTTGGCATCATAACGCTCGCCGTGAAAAAAACTTCCGGATCGTACCGGACCGTCTTTATACATCTTCCAGGTGTCTTTATCCGTCACCACCACCTGCCTGCTTCCATCCTCGTAGGAAATAACCAAGCGGGCCAGAAGGGCTTCATAGTCTCCAAAGAAATTATAATTAGGCATAGTAAAAGTCATATAGCCGGTATACCAACCCGGATTCAAACGCGCTGCAATGCAATTATCCCCGTCGGCCAACAGCTCGGTCACGTCGTATGCATAATATCCCAGCACTTCACGATACTGGCTATTTCCCGGAGCAAACCAATCTTCGCCCACCCGTTTCCCGTTCATAAATAATTCGTAGGCTCCCATAGCCGTTACATATAACTTAGCCCTGGCCATTTTCTTTCTATCCTGAGTGGTAAACCGGGAGCGCAACATCGTCAACGCACCATGGCTGGGATCGGCATAACCGACCGTCATCTTTTCCGTTTCATTCCTGACCAGAATATCGTCTCCTTGCAGACTGACATTCGGCAGTGTTTCAAAAACAGCATAATGCTGTTTGTCAAAAGTCACGTTATCTTCACTGCGCCCACAATTCTTTATCTGATAATCCGTATAACACACCTCGCATCCCGGCATAGCGGCAAAACCGATCGACGCCAAATGAGGTAATGTATTCTGGTCGTGTGTATTTCCCCAGGGTCCCACGTTAAAAAGAGTCGCTGCAGTACCCGCAGCAGAGGCAGTAGTCAGGGCTTTTCGGTCAATCGTAAAAGAAAGGTTGCTCGACTCCACCTTTACCGTTATCGCATGCTTTGCCGATTTATTGGCAGGAGTAAAAAGAGCGTTGATATTGGTGCCGGGATATTTCTCTGCGGAAACAGTCATAAAAGGAATATCGGCACGATCTCCCCGGGCATATCCAACCCGGTAAATATGCAATACCGCTCCCCGTCCGCTGCCTACACCCGAGAGATCCAGTTCGATACGCACATAGTTCTCCCCCTCCAGATTATCCGCATTCTGAAAAGAATCTATCAGACGGAAATCATTTGCTCCCAATATGAATGACGCTTTGTCGCCTTTGAGCAACCTGAACTGAGTGGAAATCATGAAATAGTTGGTTGCTGTCGCATCCAGCCTCAGCTCCTTCGACCCTATCCATTCCGCACCGTTCCAGGCAGAGATATGAGGATTCATCAATCCGGTCTCAAAGGAGGAAGAGGCTGCATAACTTTTACCTTGCACATCCCAGACTGTCAGATCCCAGTCGTAAGCCATCTCCGGCTGTAATGCAACTCCCTGATATTTTATCTGGGTTGAGACTCCCGATTCCACTTTACGGCTGTCCCAAACGACCCGCCCATCACTCTTACGCGTAACGATTATCTGATATGCACTTTGCTTCTGACCTCTTTCATCCGATGACATTTGCCAGCTAAACACAGGATGCCTATCTTCGACTGCCAACGGCTTTACTACATTTTGTACTTTCAGAGAAACAACTGATGTATTCCCCCAGGTCCATACCGGAGAGAAGAGCACGGAACTTAACAGAATAAATATCCAACGAAGTTGTAGCAAAGAGTATTTCATTGACATCAATAAGATTAAAAGGTTACTCAACAAGTGCAAAGTTAGCACTACACCTGATTACCTTATATTCAAAACTGATGTTTATGTTTTCATTTTTGACAAAAACAGGCGGACGATCAGATCGAAATTGGAATCGCGGAAAGAAGTTTCCCACGGGGTCGTATCCACTTGTTCATTACGGGACTTGAGCATTCCGGAGGCTTTTTCCATCTCGCCGCGGTAAACGGCTGCACACCACTGGGTAATCCGGTTTTCAGGGAAATCCGTTTCCCAGGAGGCAACCATACGGTCCGCTTCCACTTCTTTTCCCAGTTCACGCAAGGCCAGTGCAGTCAGGAGATTGCCGGAGCCAAACCGGGAACGTGACGTTTTATAATCGGCCACAGACGACAAGAGTGTCACCGCTTTTTGGTTATCCCCCTGCCCCATCAAGGCTTTTGCTTCCAGATAATCTTCCAGACGGCTATCAATCATATCGTCATAAGGTTTACCTACTCCCAGGTTTTCGGGCCATTCCTTTGAGGCTTCCACATTTCGCATGACCTGCCTATAGTTTTTCCGGCTCAACTGTTCCATTGCCTGGTACAGGTTAGCGGCACGATAAACGGCACGTCCGGCATACGAGCCTTCATTCGGAAGCACCTGCATCTTGTTCAGCAAGGAAATGCAAGACTGGTACTGCCCTGTTTCACATAAAGCCTTTGCATATTTCAGGCCGATATAATAATTAGACGGATATTTCTTTATGTACCTCTTTCCGGTCTCAACAGCCTGCTGCCATTGGTTGTTTGCAGTATAATGATTGATCAATGCAAACCCTGTACGCCATGACATTCCGACCTGTTCTGCTTTCAGCAAGTCTGCCAACCGCTCTTCACCACTCTTCAAAGAAGCACGGCTCAGATAGAAGGGGGCATAACCGGTCTCTCCGCAATCATTGAACAAAGACAATGCTTTCTCCCTGTTTTGATTTGCCCAGTATATTAAGCCTTTATAATAACTGATCTTCCAGTCGGGACGCACGGTTGCGGCCCATTCCAACGCTTTCAAAGAGCTGGGACGGAAAGGGAAGACCATCTCCGGAGAAACTTCATTAGCGCGTTGCAACACGCGGAGGCTTTCATCGTCATTGCCTGTCCGGTGCAACAGGTAAGCCTGTTTGTAGAGGGCAACCGGATAGTTGCCGGCACAAGACAAGAGAGACAATGCTTCTTCCATGCAACCGACCGATTCGTACCATTCAGCCAGCTCCATATAAGTTTCAAAAGGAAGTTCGTTGCGTATCAATGACTGAAAATCATCTATCGGATGCCCGGAGCCGTCACCTTGATAGAGTTGTTCAAAACGTGCTGCATGATACAACGGAAGCTCCTCCAGCAGCGGTTCGATAAGCGCTTTGGCTTTCTCCAGTTGGTTCGTCTTACGATAAACTACCATTAAAACATGGTCAGCACTCAAATTCATTTGGTTGAACTCCTTACTTCTCAAGGCATAATGTTCAGCTTTTGCCCAGTTCTTGTCAAGCAGGAACATTTCAGCCAGTTTCTCGTAAGCGGCACTACGTACTCCCGGAGAATAGGAAGCTATCGAAAAACCGTCTTTGGCATCCGTAAGATTACCCAAAGCCTGGTTACATAACCCATACAGATAGTTGACATCCCCATCGTACGTGTTAATGCTTAATGCCGTCTTGCAACGGGCAAGCGCATCGGCATAACGTCCTTGGCGGTAATAGAGAGAAGCAAGATCAGTCAGTGCAGGTACGAAATAAGGATCTTTTTCGAGGGAAGCCAGCAAGAACTTCTCTGCCTTGTCGAGCACTTTCTGATTCATCCATTGCTCTCCCTGCGTATAAAGACCATATACCGAGTTCCAGTCGAAATCGGCAGGCAATTGTTTCGGGCGACTGGTGATGTTATCCGAAGGTACCTCCGAATACACCAACAAGTCTTCGCCTACCACGACTTTCAGTTTACCAGCGGTAACAGCCTTATTCAATGGAATAGAATCTTTCCACGTTTCCAATACACCGCAGTTCAATGGGATAGAGTTCACTTCCTTTTCTCCTTCATAGAGCTTTATGGTTGTAGATAATTTCTGCAAAGGAGAGAAATACAACTTCAGAAAACCATCTTCTCTCAACACGTTAAGCGCTCCGATACGACTCGCCTTTGAGACTCCTTTTATTTCTTTTACCGGAAACCAGTATTCCGTCCATTGATCGGTCGCCTGCGGACCGAATGCCGTATGTTTATAAGGGGTAAACGCACTGTTGGAAGCCGGCTGATTATACATGCGACCCGATTGCAGTTCGATATACTGCCCGTCGGTATCCGTCAGTAAATCTTCCCAAATACCTCCCTCTCGGGAAAGCCCCCAAAGGAAAATCTTCATACCCAGTTTCTCGTCATAATCGACATGATGGATGGAACCAAAATCGTTGTCATGCCAGTAAGCGCCGTAGAAATCGTTATACTTCCCTACGATATGATAAGATTTGGAATTACCGAAGTCATTCTTTTCATACCAGGAGATGTCGCGTCCCTGTTCATCCAAAGGAAAAGAATGGAGCTCGCCTCCATGTCCGATATAATTGGTCCCAGGATAACAGAACTCGGCATTTCCGACTGCCGGATAGCCGGCATTCATCCACTGATAGTAAGGTTGATCAATGGATGAACTGTTATGCCAGGTCGTTGTTGTCGTAAAGTAAGCCTTATCTTTCGGCAAATTCACCTCCACGGTCCACAGTGTCCGGGTAACCAGTTCATAAGAAGAGACATAACAACTCACACTTCCGTCCGGTTTCTGCCGAGTCACATAGTCGACCAGCGTACTGGAAGTCGGTGCATGACCAATAATACCGAAGTTGAACTCGATACCACCCGATGTCCAGGGACCGCGCATGGCTATATCACGAAACTTCACGACATGGTTATTGTAGATAAACTCCTTACCGGTCGTTTTATCCACGGCTCCCCATATTTTTCCACCTATCTCGGGAAAAAGAGTCAGTTTGATATAATCATTTTCAAGAGAGACTACTTTCCATTGCTGGTTGGTTCCTTTAGCAGAAAAACCGTCAAAACGGAAATAAGGATAGAACAGATCGGAAGGATCAGCCACCGGATCAGGATCAGAGAACGGATAGGTTTTAACCGTCTCTACTGTCTCGGTTACAGTCGCTTGCTGTGCAAACAAAGGTTGCAACAAAGAAGTTGCAAAAAGAAGAATGAGAATCTTTTTCATGGTAATTCATTTATATGGACAATAATGTATATAAGGAGTTTAATCCTCCTTATATACGATTAAGGAGGACATTTCCGGTAAATTATACTATATCGGAAGATATTATTTTGCAATAATTAACAAACCCTTACCTTTCGGAACAACGATCTCATCGCCGGGTTTCCAGTTACCCTCCGGCTGGAAATTCTCTATTTCCGGTGCATACAACGTTACTTTCGACGGATCCAGGCCAAGCGCTGCCCAATCCACGAAAAGAGTCACTTTAGCATCCGTATCTTCCCAGGTTGCCAGCGAGATCAATGTTTTTTCTCCTGTATGGCGGTAGATAGTCGCCAATGTCTTTTCGCTGTTTATCTTTACCGGATTATCTTTCACCCAGTAGCCGATCATTTCGCTGTGCTGCATACCGAACGAATCCCATAACTTCCATAACGGGCCGTTATCTACACGCGGGCTGCGGCCGGTCATGCCATACAACATGCCCCGCCACGGGTTGCCGCCGCCTTCCAGCATTTCCCCCATCAACCCGTAAGGAATACCTGAAACCTCGATCAACCAGAACTCAGGAGGAAAATCATAATTGAAATACTCGCCGAACCACAGGCGGTCGAGATACGGGAAATGTTCGAGATACAGGTTCGCACTGTTGGCAAAGCCGTCACGCTCATTATACTGGTTTGCCGAATGCAGGTCGATCATCGCGCCCGGATTCGTGCGGTTCATGATCTTTCGGATACGCTTCATCGTCATGCGGTCGAATGCCAGGTCATCGATATACAGGCCATCGATACCCACGTTCTTTACCAGCCAGTCGAGACCTTCCAGGTAATAATTATGCCAACGGGAAACACCGCTGTTTACGATTGCCGCATCTTTCAGGTGAGGCACAAACCAAGCGCCGATGTAGTTCTGATCCAAATGTTCCTGCAACCAGGAGAAACCGCCGCCGGGACCTTCCGAGAAAATCTCATTCCCCAGACTGCGCAAAGCAAACATCTCCGCACAGCTGTTGGACAGTTCACGAACCGTATTATAAATCTTCACCTTCATATCCCGCGCATGCGCTCCGTCGATATAAGCCTTCATCTCCTTCGTCCGCAGGAACGGATAGTTGATAAACGGGTTAATACCTGTCGCGTGATGGATATTGAGCACGTTAGCGCCCAGCTTCTCCACCTTGTCGATAAAGTCATAACTATGATAATAACGCTCGCGCCATTGCTTATCGGTATCGATCGGACGGAACGGGGTGATGGCGATATTGAAATAATAATACAGTCTGTCCCCCTTCTTCACCTCCCGCTTCCCGGAATAGGCATTGATCCGTGTGCCGTCGGCAGCCTTGTTGATATCGATGCCGCCGTTCCCGTTATTGCACCAGGAAACGGGCATATGCAGCGGCTTCTGGTGATAGAAATTCGTATTCAACGGACGTTCATATGTATTGTCGTAGAAACGGATCTGGAGGCCGGCATTGACATCGCCCACCCAGGGGCCATCCTGGTTTTTCTCCACGTTCCACTTCCAGCGGAGGTCTTTCGGGCAATAACCGCCTTTCTCTCCCAGTCCCATCATATAACGTCCTATGCCGGGTGCCAGATGCGTACGCAGTCCTATATCTTCCACGGAAGCATCTTCGCGGGCAACCAGCGTCACTTTATATTCGATATTCCCATCCGATTCCATCTCTCCTTCCAGGTCCATCAGGAAACGGCTGTTCTGGTTCAAAGCCTTCCAGGCGATAGCTCCCTGTTTGTGCTTTGTGATCTCAAAGTTCAGATTCTCCCAGGCACCGCCATCCGCTGCCAGTTCCATCGGAGCCGATAAGACAGACCGTCCGTCGGTTCCGATTCCCGTCATCGTTTCCTTAAAATAACTGGTAATGCCGGCAGGCAATCCCAAGGACGAAAGCGTAACCTCACGCCCCAGGCAACCGATTGTTTTATCTTTCATCACCAGCGGCGTATAAGGAGCGATCACCTCGTCATCAAAACCTATCTGCGAATTGAGCCAACGCAAACGGGAATGGCGCCAGGGTTCATTATCACCGTGGTTCGCTATGACATTTTCTGATACATGCAAAGAGACCTGCACCGTTTTACTTTCCGCATTGGCGGCAGAGACCGTCACCGTCCCCTGATAAGTTCCCGAAGAAAGATGCTCCGGCAGTTGTGTACCGATCCATAAAGCCTGTACCTTACCCTGTTCGACAGAACAGTTCTTCTTAAATACGGTTCCCGTCACATCCGTCCCTTCCGTATTGAAACAGGTAAACGAAGAGGCAGGTATCTGCTCGCCGGTCACTGCATTAGACAGAGCCGAAAAGTCCACATGCAGATTCTCCACATCCGTACGGGCCGCCCATACGCCCAACTGGAATACATAATATTCGCCTTTATCGGCCTCTCCCGTAAAGGTATCGTGCCGGTCATCGGCAATCCACTTATAAGGGATATCGGTCGTCATGCGAATCGGATATTTCCGGTCCTCGGTAAACAAAATATAGTTCTCGGCAGGACGTTTTTTCAACAGGCTGGCAATCTCGTCGGCCGTCGCAATCACTTCCATCGGATAAAAGCTATTCAACTGGTCGATCGCCTGAAACTGCACGATCCGGGCAGCCGGAAGCGAAGGAGCTTTCTTGCCCGACAATTTATTTTTCTTTACCCAGTCGGCCGAAGCGGTATTCTCGAAAGGAGGATAATTGACAGTCGGATAATAACGGCTACCGCTCATCACATTTTTCAGGTAATAGATGTAATACTCTCCCGGAACAGTCTGCGGCTGGAAAACCACTTCCCCTCTCTCCCGGTTCACAGCGAAACGGCATACATTGGTAATCCGTTTTCCGGTCGTCGCATCCACTACGATCAGATTCTTATCTTCCGGATTCAGGTCACGGCGGCGCCATTCGATAGTAGCCAGTACCGCATCCGCCGGTTTCTCTACAGAGACAACTACCCGGTGATTACCCAGCGAGTCGGCATCCCAGTTTCCCAATCCGTACAATTTGTCGGCAGGCACGGTCTGAGCGTGTAAGTTACTGAAAGTAAACAAACAAAATAGAGTAAATAGCATTTGCTTCATACGCATTAGTATTTAACGATTAATATTGTTTAATTCGATTGATCAATTCATCCTGCGGACGCCTTTTCTCCAAATCAGCCGGATCAGCCTGCTGAATGAAAGCATTCTTTAAGCGAATATTTTCTTCATTAAACAGAACCATCTCCCTGTCAGAAAAGCTATCTCTCAGTAGATCTGGGGGAGTACATAAAGAATACCCTAATTGCAGCAAAAGGTCTCCTGCTACGGATTCAAAGATAGCAATATCTTCCGAAGATAGTTCATGTAGAAACTTATTCGTATTATTTTTTAGGATCGGTTTGGTTACATTCGACCACATCTTACCAGCTACGGCTGTATTTTTAGACTCCCGGCTCTTATAGTATTCCATTACCCGATTGGAATATGGAACATGCAAAAATTCACAAAGGCTACATACCATTTCTTCCGGGTTGGCAATCAGCGTTTCGTAATTCAGCATAAAGAAATGATCTTCTGCAGTTTTCTCTTTTAAGCGAAGTGCTGCTTCCTGATCCTTCCTCCAGTTCTGAGCCAGCGCATAAATATGTTTTTCTCCTACAATCGCCTTTTTAAAAGAGAGAGCAACATCACGTCCGTCACGATAGAGATAGATGTAATAAGGTTGAATACCCGTAGACTCGATCCCTTCAGCATAAAACATATTCTTCATGCTCTTACAAAGCCAAAAAGAAGTTCCGGTTTGACGGGCGGCTGTTTCATAGATCACACGGAACAGTTCATATATTGTCTGTTGTTTGCAGGCGGCCAGTATTTCGTCAGTTCGAATGCTTATACCCTCCCAAGGCACAGGATTTACTGTGACCAGTTGACAAACGTCCGTTGCCAGTCGATAGAAATTCGATCGATCCGCCAGATCACCATATTTGGGTAATAAAGGTAGAAAACGCTGAAGAATATGCGGCGGATGTGGAGCGACAATCTGTTCTATACCATCCAGCATCACACGCAGCAGATTGGAACCGGATCGCTGCGTTCCAATCATTTGTATTCCTTGTATTGTATTCATAGGATTAGAATAAGATAAAACCCGCCACACCTGCTCCAAGGATCAGGTAGATCGGGCTAATTGTGTATTTAAATGAGATAAAGAATGTAACAACAAAAATAGCCGCAGCAGCAACCGACAGCGTAATGGTCTGCCCGATCGTTATCGCCGAAGCAAAGATCATTCCGATAACAGCCGCCCGGATACCTTTCATCGCCGCTTTTACTACAGAAGAATGATTTAACACTTCTACAAAACGGGACAACAAAACTGTCAAGGCAGCCGGTGGAGTAAATATGGCAACAGTAGCCAGCAAAGCCCCCAATACCCCGGCCACTTTATAGCCAATAAAGGCTGCCGTAATAAAAATAGGCCCGGGAGTGATCTGCCCGATAGCAATCCCATCCGCAAACTCAGCCGAGGTAAGCCATTTCAGATTCTCCACGAACAATTCATGTAATGCCGGAATAACGACATAACCTCCGCCAAACAGGGTAAGACTTATTCCGGAGAAAGTAGATAAAATCTGAATATCTTTCGGAGCTTCCAGGCTTTGCCCCCCCCATAACAACGTGCAAAGCAATAACAACAACACTATACCGGATACGATCAGTTGTTTTCTGCCTATAAAATTCTTACCGGTAGATATCGTATCTGTCCCGGCAGGCTGACGGAACAGGAAAGCGCCGGCTACTCCACTACCTACAAGCAATAAGAATGTAACCGTAAAGCCTCCGATAAAGATCAGTAATAAAACAGCCAGCAGACAAATGACCCATTGTATAGGAACTTTCACGGTCTTGCGCGTCATCCCGATTGCTACCGTAACGATCAAGGCCGTGATAGCCGGTGTAATCCCGCTGAATATATTTTTAACCGCCGGAATATTACCATAGGAAAAATACAACCAGGAGAGAAGGATCACCAACAAAAAGGAAGGAATAATGATCCCGATAAAAGCGACAATCGCTCCGGAAACTCCCCTCAGGCGGTACCCGACATAAGCGATCGTATTAACCGCTACAGGCCCCGGTAATACGGACGTCAACGAAATGCCATCCAGCAAATCTTCTTCTTTCAGCTTCTTGTCTACTTCTACTAACTGCTTTTGGACAATAGCAATAAGCGACATATATCCACCAAATGCCGTAGCTCCTAATTTAAGGAACGTAAGAAATATATAGAGAAGTGAAGCCTGCCCCATTTTACTTAATTTCTTTAAAATATTTATCCCAGGTTTCCATTGGTACGTATATCGCTCGATAAGGTGCATAATACATGACACTTTCCCAAAGGACCTTACCTTGTTTGTCGGTTACCATGATCGAACCAGTCTTCGAACTGGTCTGTAACAAATTCCCATTCGGCAACAAATAAGCATTTCCCATGCGGGAAGTATATTTGTCAGGAGGTAAAACGGCATTTATAACCGTTTCTGCTGTCATGTTCTTTTCATCCAATTTAAAGGATTTTGCTCCAGAACGTTTGTTATATAAACCGTTATCAAAAAGCATCAAATCTCCATATTCGGTTATATATGGAGAATGCTGGAAAGAGAAATATGCGGTAGTATCCATTTCAAAGTCTCCGTTCCGACCGAATTTCCAAAGTAATTCGCCACTTTGGCGGTCGATCTTCCAGATCTGATCTTCAATCGGATTGGATAACAGATAATTTCCATCCTCATCAAAACATAAACCATTCATATGAAAACGATCGTACCGGTATTCATCAATATAAGGATCATTAGCAACATTCCAGACATCCCATGCCGACCAAGTTTCCAAAACGTTGCCGAGGGTGTCTATGACCATGATTCCGTCTCCACCTAGCGTATCAGTCACCATTTTTCCATTCACAGGTATTTCTGCCACCTTTTTAGGACGATATAAAGTATGAATATGATGATTTTCATCCATTAATATATCATGATGAATTACTTGATAATCTTTTTCTTCGTACATTTTATTAAGATCGACACGCCACATGGTTTCACCGGTTAACGAAACCTCTGCCAAAGCAGTCCCTCCGGCAAATCCAATTGATCCCCGGCGCATCGGTTTCTTATGTTCATCCTTCTGCACTTGTTCGGGAGTCATTGTATAATCATCAATAAAGTCTTTGACAAACGGTCGTAGCATAGCCAAAAAAGTACCTCTCGGCGTAATAGAAGCTACACGTACTCCAATATCATCCACCTGCCAAACCCAACGTACTTCACCCTCATTATCGATCAATGCCATGTAGCCTGGCAAACGGCCAAAACAAACTAATATCATTCCATCTCCCAAAGCAGTTGTGTCATGCGGATGCTGCTCATTAAACCAATGATTAACCAACCAAGAAGACTGCTCACGGGTTTTAAAAGTCAATTCTTTTGATTTTTGTTTAAACAAATTATCTATAATAACACGATATGTATATTCAGTATTAGCCTTTAAAAGTAATAAATCAATATGATGAAGCGTGTCTGCATGGGAAGTCCGGGTACGATACGATTTCCCTGTCTTCTTTTCCGTATATTCAATATATACCGGAGCCGATTTTGCCAACAAAATATCGACCTTATTATACATTGCCGTGTTATTGGGAGAAGTTAAAGTAATAGATTTCAATGTATTCTTATCCATCCAACAAAAAAACACCAACACGACACAGACTATAACACCAATCATTACAATCAAACGCTTCATATCCATTTTAACTATTAAATTAAATAAAAAGAGGATGTGCAACAACCCCTTGCCTGCAACACATCCCCTCTCAATTACTTATTTCGGTAACCGTGAAGGATTCTCAGCTGCCAAATTCGGATTCAATTGTGCATCGTTCAATGGATACGGGAAATGCCGCAAATCAGAAGTTACATTTGTCGGTTGGGCGATACCCAACTTCTTTAAATGTGCATTTACGACTTCCTCATATTTTCCAAAACGAATCAAGTCTGCGCGACGCTGGAATTCAAACACAAGTTCATAACCACGTTCTTTAAGAATAGCATCATTCATCGCTTCTTTTGTTGAAGGAGCCGGGAAACGATTATGCTTTCCATATTCCGGAGCACCGGCACGAGCACGAATTTGATTCAAATAAGGAAGAGCCGCAGCCGGACCGTTCAAATTATTCTCGATTTCCGCCTTGCAAAGAATAACATCCGACAAGCGGAAAATACAAATCGTACGTCCGTCATAATAAGCGTCCGAAATCATATCGTACGTATATTTCATGGTAGCTACATTCTGCATATACTTGGTCGTATCATTCGGAACAACCGTTACCCCCTCTTCCGGAACCATGTAATGGAAACCGTAATCAGATTGATCATCACGTTTTGCATCTCCCGTATAATCATAATAAAAGAACTCACGGCGTGGATCTTCTTTGTCATAACTACGCCAAAACGGAAGGGATACGCCATAATATTGCCAACGCCCCGGTACTTCCGGATGATCCGAGGGACCAAAGTGACAGGCAATCTCGGCAGCATTATTTCCCGTTTCATGCAATAAAGCAAAAATCATCTCCTTTCCATATTTGTTGTTTTCCGACCATACATATTTGAAATCACTTTCCAACTCATACTGGCCACTGTTCAACACCATGTCGATATACGTTTTCGCATTGGCATAATCATGGTTACGCAAGTAGATCTTTCCTAGCAACGTAGCTGCGGCTCCACTCGTGGCACGAGCCAGATCCTGGCCACTCCAGCTAGCCGGCAAAAGGTTGATACATTCTTTCAAATCAGAAATCAATGTCGCTTCAATTTCGGCTACCGGAGTCAATGCCGCATCATTCATGGTAAACGGATTCTTCACCAACGAAGTGATAAAAGGAACTGCCCCCCATGCATCTGTCAAATCACGATAAGCCATTGCCCGCAAGAATTTAGCCTGTCCCTTCACCAGGTTCTTCTTTTCTTCCGACATATTAACAGCATCTACATTATCCAGAATCGTATTGGCATTCGATACCACATTATACATATCCCTCCAGTTGTTGCTGAAATAGCGGTTGCTGGCATCATACGTCATATTGCTCAGTTTAGTCGGGTCGCCGGCAGCAGTAGAATAACCTATATCGGTAGCGTAGTCGGTAATCATAATCATATACCCCCCGTAATATAACCAAGCATCCCCCGGATAAGGATTCATATCCGAATACAATCCCACTACGGCTGCTTCAATATCCGATTCCGTACTATAAGCATTTGCTGTTGTCAGATTACTATATATTTCCGGATCCAGATCAGTACAAGCCGAAACCAATCCCATCGTAACCAGACCTAATAAATATTTCTTATAACTCATTTCTAAATTCTCCTTTCCATTAGAATGTAATATTCAAACCTACCGTATAAGTACGCATAGCAGGATAAGCATTGAAATCCATACCTGCACCAGCATTCGCCGTTTGTTGGCTGCCACCAGACTTTGCAGCTTCATTTGCTTTCGTATCCACTTCAGGATCCCAACCGGAATAACCTGTGATTGTAAACAGGTTTTCAGCTGAGAAATAAACCCGGCAAGAACTTACCACCTTTTTAAACGGAATCGTATAACCCAATGTCAGATTCTTCAGACGAAGGAATGAAGCGTCCTCGATAAAATGGTCGTTCACATATCCACCATACTGCGAATAGTAGAAACCGTTACGCGGAATATCCGTATTCGTGTTCGAAGGCGTCCAACGATTCAAAGCGTCTGTTGTACGTTTCCACTCCAAGTTCATACGTGTCATGTTCAACAAATCGTTACCGATAGATCCTTGGAAGAAAATTGACAAATCAAATCCTTTCCAGGCAAAATTGTTGGTCAAACCAAAAATCAAATCCGGATTGGCATTGCCTATAATTGTACGGTCATCTGCATCGATTTTACCATCATTATTCACATCCTCGAATTTCGGATCACCTGGTTTTGAATTAGGCTGTGGAGCATACGATTCACCTTCTTGCAATACACCTATATACTTCCAGCCATACAAAGAGCCCAATGGTTCTCCCTCGCGTACAATCGCGTAAGCATTTTCCGATACAGTACCAACCGGTTTAGCAGAAGTAATACGTATGTCGCCACTACTACCCAAGTCCAATACCTTGTTTCGATTGAGTGCCAAATTAAACTTGGTATCCCAAACGAAATCACCAGTTAAGTTATGAGAAGTAATGTCCAATTCAAAACCACGATTCGAAATTTCACCTACATTCTGCTGACCGGAAGTAAAGCCGGTATAATAAGGCAAGGAAACTTTCAGTAACAAATCTTTTGTCTTTTTCCAGTAACCATCCAACGTAACAGACAAACGGTTATTAAAAAATCCCATATCGAAACCGACATTATACTGAGTAGTCGTTTCCCATTTCAAACTGGCGTTCTCAGGACTGCTTTGACTAAGATGCGTACCCGGTATATTGCTTGAACCGTCCAATGTGACATGGTTGGTAGAAACCAATGCATAGGAAGCATAATCTCCAATACGTTCGTTACCCGTAACACCGTAACCGGCACGTACTTTCAAGTTGCTGAAAACACCCCAATTCTTTACAAAATCTTCTTCGCTGGCACGCCAAGCCAAAGAACCCGACGGGAATGTTCCCCAATGGTTGTTCGCTCCAAATCGGGAAGAACCATCCCGACGAACCGTTACCGTTGCCAAATACTTATCATTGAACGTATAATTCACACGACCGAAGAATGAGGCCAACAAATTTTCTGTCTTGGAAGAAGAGACCCCTTTAATGGAAGCTGCTCCCAAATTGTTCCATTCGAATAAATCGGTAGAGAAACCTTTTCCGTTTGCTGAACGAGATTCTGCACTGTACTTCTCATACGAATATCCCAACATCACATTCAAGTCATGCATATTGTTGAAAGTCTTCATATAATTTAAAATGCCTTCAAATACCTGCCGGGTTGCCCTGAAATCATACGTAGAAGCAATACCACCTTCTATTTCTCCTGCATAAGTAGTAGATTTCGGCAAATAAGATCCTTTGAAATTATGCAACAATTCGACACCGGCTGTAGCTTTGGCTGTAAATCCCTCAAACGGATGAACTTCAAGGAAAGCTGTCCCGTTGAACTTGTCATTTACCACCTCTTTTTTACGCTCCAGCAAATTGGCTAACGGATTATCCCCACGACCTCCCGGAACGCGCCCATACGTGCCATCTTCATTGTAAGGCTTTACTGTCGGATCATAACCCATCACACTCAACATGACGTTCTCACCCAAAATATTTCCGCTATAGGTTTGAGCGTTCGAACGCTCGCGATGGGCATACATCGTAGCACCAGCTTTTATGAAATCGTTGATAGTTTGGTCTACATTCACACGTCCGGAAATACGGTTAAAATCCGTATTCTTCAAAACACCCTCTTGCTTATAATATCCCAAACTGGTCAATACCTTTGTCTTTTCAGAACCTCCACGGAACTGAATATTATGATCCTGTACCAAAGCCAGGCGTGTACAGACATCCAGCCAATCGGTATCTACGGTAGACTGCAACTGAGACGGCGTATAAGCTCCGTTCGGATTACCTTCCTGACCGTCGATCTCCTGATACAAAGCGTTTTGCAAGTTCATATAATCCTTTGCATTGATAAACTCAAACGGATTATCCACCTTCTGGGTTCCCAAATACCCACTGTAAGAAATTTTGTTTTCGCCAGCTTTTCCTCGTTTCGTTGTAATCAATACGACCCCGTTCGCTCCACGTGCTCCATAAATAGCCGTGGCCGACGCATCTTTCAGGATCTGCATGGATTCAATATCATTCGGGTTCAGGTTCAAGCCTTCGGAAGAAGGGAAACCATCCACCACATAGAGCGGTTCGTTGGTAGACGAGATTGAGTTGTTACCACGAACACGTACCGAAATAGTACCACCCGGGGCTTTAGAACTCTGTGAAACCTGTACACCTGCCGTTTTACCTTGCAACGCCTGGGCTGCGTTACTCACCGTACCGCCCAGTACCATGTCATCTGCTGATACAGTAGAAACAGCGCCGGTTAGGTCTTTCTTCTTTACATAACCATAACCAATGGCAACGACCTCATTCAGACCAATTGCCTCTTCAGCCAAACTGACATTCACCACAGGCTGGCTACCTACCTTAACTTCTTTCGTAGTATAACCAATAAAAGAAATAACCAGAGTTGCATTATTAGGTACATCCAGAGTATACTTACCGTCCATATCGGTAACTGTACCATTTGTGGTTCCTTTCTGTACAACATTGGCACCAGGTATGGGTCCTCCGGCATTGTCCGTTACTACACCCGACACCTTTTTAGCCTGTTGAGTGATCATAACACTTTCATTCTTTGCTTTCGTTGCATCCACTCCATTTGGAATAGCATACGAAGAAACGAGGGAAGATAAACATAATCCAGCTATAAGACCGGACCTTGAAAACACCTTCCGCGTCTGAGAATCCACTGCTTTTGCAGCAAGATTGTCTTTCAGTAAAGCGTTGTTCATAAACTTGAATTATTAGATTTATATCTGCATTACAATTGCATCACTCTTTACAGCAAACTTGTCAGAATACCAACAATTAACCTGAGTTCGATAAGAACTCTTTCAAAACAGAGAAAACTTAAAAAGAGAAATATGTAAAAAAGGCTTTAGAAGACTCCTGCTCATAAAGATTTGAGTGAAAAGAGTGTTAAATTCTTATTTTTTTTAATATAAGAAACCTGTGTTAGCGTATTTTTTATATATTTGGCAAAAAAATGAAAGAGTTCTTATCGGACTAAATCAGTTGCTTAAGAAAGGTTATAACGAGTTCCTAGCCTAATATTCAAATAACAGATTGAAATAAAGTACGTTTTACACAAATAGAATATTCGCCTACTTAACCTTAAAATACGTTTATTGATCTATTTTGCATAAAACAGGACGTTCCTAATTAAAACGAACCATCCTTCTCCTAAAATTCAAAACACTAACATCTTTCGTACAAACAAAACCATTCATTGTATACATTATAAATGAGCATCAGAAACTATCAAACACAGAATATTTTCTTTATAGTACTCTATACTTTGCCCAGCTATACTTACTTTTTTCACGCAAACAACTAATACATCCTCTTCAGCCCCCCATTTTATACCCTTTTACACCTGGGTTTGAACGATGCTAAGACCCGGGTCTCAACACACTTTACACCCGAATTTCTAAAAATGGAACTGGCTACTCTATTGATAATAAGCCCTATAGCCAGGCGATTTTGTCTGACTGTTTTGTGGTAGTATGATAATAAAAAAGAACTATCACACTAACTATCACAGCCTGCATATATTGAAATTCAATATATATAAACCATGAATGATAGTATGACAGTTCTATTAAATAATGTGGAAGTAAAAAGTTCTTTTTATTTTTCCACCACCAGCCATGTATTTCCGCGGGCAGGAATAGTCACCTTGATGTCTACCGTATAGTCTCTGTTCAGCTTATAGGTAACCGGAGCGTTCTCTTTCTCCCTAATCTTCGCTACATCGGAGATACCAGTATAATACAACGGTAGTTTGACCGTACGAGTAATGGCCTTGTCGGTCGGGTTGAACAGCAGGGCAAAACCTTTCTCCTTGCCGTCCGGATCGACATGCATGAAACCATCCCAGTCGCGTCCATCGGCACGGCGCAGGTGGATCAGTTCGCTGTTCAGGATAGTCCGGTATTTCTTGTACCAGTCGATCACCTCTACTACGGCTGCTTTCGTTTCCGGTGTATCATACAGACGCGGACCGCGGTAACAAGCCTGTACTCCTGCACCGTAATTCTGGATCATGTGCGCCTTATAGTCAGGGATATGATCTTTCAAAGGTTCGAGCGTAGCAGCAGCCCCACCGCCATGATATTGGGTAAGCGGAACGAATGTCCAGCACATACCCGGCAGGCGTTCCCACAAGCCATCGTACATCACCTGGCGTCCCAGCACCAACTGCCGTTCGCGGGGAAGCGACCAGTTTACTTCACGGTAACCGATACCGACTTTCGTACCACCATTCAACATATAACCGAAATCGGGTATATTGGTATAAATGCCATTCTCACACATCCATTGGTACAGGTTCACAATCTGCTGGCGTTGTTTCCACTGGGAGTCTTTCAAACCCTTATGATGGGCATGGCTGGTCGAAGCACAAACATTGCCCGGATACGAACCGTCGTTCTCAAAGACTGTCATTCCTGTCTTCTCGTAGAAAAAACGTATCTTGCGGAAATAATCGTATCCCCATTCACTGGAGAGGCAGGGAGAACTGCCGAAGATCATACCGCCGCGCTTTCCTGTTTCGGGATTGATCACGTCGACCTCATCGCTAATCCAGCGGCTGGACAACAGGGAATAACCGCCCAATTCAATGCCCTTGGAGTTGGCATATTCGGTGAACTCCTTGAATTTAGCTATATTCGCTTCACTTTCATCCTCCATATTCAACCCAGAGCCGAAGCTGAGGATCACCATCTCATAACCGGTTTCCGCACACTGGTCGATAGCCGTCTTCACCACCTTCGGATCGGAAGATACACAATGCAGGAAGATCGGATTTTCAGTCGTCCACGGGGCGATCTTACGATACATCCGTTTCAGGAAAAGCCCTTTCCGGTCACGGTCATCGCTGTCGAAAGGCATCAGCCAGGTACGGAAGCTACTGAACTTAGCACCGTCAGGGATATCTTCGTCCGGCCCCATCGGCAGTTTTACCTCCAGCAGGCAAGGAGTAAGCAGCGGATAATTACATTGTGATGTATAACGTGGATCGATATTCCAGAATTCCGTGCGGTCGGTCTCCCGTTCGGTAAAGCCGAGAAACGCCCAGTCGCTCTCGACATGGACATTCGGTTTCAGGAACTGCTCCGGCCTTTTGGCTTCCACCGGTGATTCCGGTTCTGCCATCGCCAGTTGCTCCAGGGTAAATTCATCCAGCGTAATTCCCATACCGCTCTTATTCTCGATCTCCATCCATTTACTGATACAGGGAATACCGTCATAGAGGGCATAATTCAGTTTCACCTTCACGCCTTTCAGGTAATCCGGTCCTTCCAGATAGAAAGAAAGTACCTTCCCTGTCGTTTCGCCCGGCTTCACCAGCGACCAGCGTTTGTTCGCCCAAGCGATACGGGGAGCCAGTTCAGTAATATCGAACCCGGTCACACGAAACGAATTCGGAAGGATCGTCAGGCTGTCGACCCATTTATATTGTGTATAACCATATTCAAACTGCCCGTCGAGGCCACCAAGCGTATACACTTTATCATCGATTTTCAGAACACCTTCGTTACTGACGGCACGCAGCATACTTTCCCCCGTCATCTGGTTAACCAGGTCGACGGTCGCCAGATTCGGATAGATACGGAAGATACGGCTTACCAGTCCATTGGAAAGGACAATATCTTTGCCGTTATGCGTCTGATACACGCCGGCCTTCACCCCTTTGGCATCGAGCAGCCAGTCCGACTCCGGACGCGCCACCGGCAAATCGATGGCAGGCAGAGCAGCGACCTTACTGCGCAACGCCCTTTCCACCTCAGCAGGCATTGTCTCGATAGCCCCTTTATAATCGGCATTCACCAGCGAAGGCTTAATCTCATTATAAGAAAAAACTGGTTCGATCCAATCGGCATGATCACCGCTTACGCCGTCGCCTCCATCTTCAACGACCAGTTCCAATACGTCGACCCCTGAAACATCGAGCGACACCTCACGAGCTTTCTCGCCTCCACGGACCATACCGCTGTTATACAACTCCTTTCCGTCACCCACCAGGCGAAAGACAACGCTTCCCTTATCAAAGGAGCCATCACCGTCACCTACTCCGACAAACTGCTTCTTTCCTCCGGTACCGTCGGTCCGGTAAAACAGCATCGTTCCGTCCGTCATCGGTATCTTACTGAAATCATCTTTTTTATAATCCAGCGAACGGTCGTTCACACCCACCTTGCAGGTAAACAACCCGGTATTCTTCCGCAGACTCAGCTTGATCTTGCTGTTTGCCTGTACGCCTACCCCTTGTCCAAAATGCTCACCGCCCACCGTCAGTTTCTCACCGGTAACAGCCGCGTTCTTCATCGGCGAACCATACTGCTGGTAGGCCAGGGATAAATCCATATCCGGCAGGGATATTTTATTCTGGGCACTGATATCCCAGCTTGAAAAGAAAAATCCTCCCATAAGGAGAAATAAAGAGATCGTCTTTTTCATGTTAGTCAGAAATTAGAATATATATAAGTCCTCAAAGATACTTAAAACATCTCCGGAGACTGTATTAGTAACATATAACATCAAATCATCGCCTATTTTCCCCAGGCTTTATTCGGGGTATCCCCCATCCATAACTCCAACAAGCCTCCGTCCGAAAAGACTGTATGAGGTATCCGGAAAGAGTTGTATTCTTTTCCGTTAAGCCGTGCACGCTGGATATAACAATTGGCTGCCGAGTTATTGTAAGTCTTTATTTTAAAGGTTTTCCCCTTGTAATAATCAGTATCCAGCGAAATAGTCACCTCGTCGAACACCGGACTTGTTATATCGTATTGCGGATCACGGGAAGAACCGCCGTCCAAGGCAAACAACCCGATCGCCATCAATGAGCTCACGCCGCCCATCTGCCCCTGGTCCTCATCATGCCCGCCATATCCCCTGTCGGGAGTAACCGCCCCGTAAGCCTGTTCCTTCACACGGCGCACCCAGTATTGAGTCAGCCAGGGTTTCCCGGCATGCGAAAAGACATGGGCATTCGAACAGCCGGGCTGATTCGCATAACTGACATAACCACTGCCGTATCCATAGACAAAATCTGTTGACTCCGACTGCTTGAAAGCAAAATCCAACTTACTGCAAAGACTGTCATTTCCTCCCATCAACCTTACCAACACAGGGATATCGTGCGAAAGTCCGAACGTCGCCTGCCAAGCGTTGGCCTCTACATATCCGTTACCGCTCAACGGATCGGTATGTACCCATTCACCGTTTGCCTTCTTCGGCAGGATCAGTCCCAGTTCTTTATTAAAAGAAGCAGGCCAGCCTGTAGCCCGTTTATGGAAATAGTTATAATCGCTTTTCTTTCCCATTTTAGCTGCCATTTCAGCCAAAGCCCAATCTTCAAACGCCCACTGGATGGTCAGTCCTGCGTTACCGGGACAATAACCGTTACGAACATAGAAGTCAAGTTCCTTATCCATTCCCAATGCCAGCATTCCTCCTTTGGAATGATTCCGTTTCATCGCCTTGAACGCTTTTTGCTGATCCCACTTCCTGGTCAGTCCTTTTTGGAAAGCACTCGTGATAAGTGAAGTTGCCGGACATCCCGTCATGATATACGAATAACCACCGGCACAAGGTCCGCGGGGAAGCAGATTTCCATTCACATCGTATTCCAGCAAAGATGCCGCAAAATCATCCAATACCGAAGGATAAGCCAATCCCCAGAGCGTATTCAGGTTCCATTGTGTCAACCAAAACGCATCGGAGTTATACATATGATGTTTCACCTTCCCTTCCCGGTCCTTAGCCAGTTGCCTTACATGGAAACGAATATTTTTCGTCTGTGCCCCTACCCGGGTACCATCCGTATAATCCGGATATTCACCGTTATAATCATCCAGCTTATGCCTTCCCAGTAAAGAATGCCACAAATCGGTATAGAACTTCATTTGTTGGTCATGGCTTCCTCCTTTCACATCGATCCGTCCCAACCATTCATTCCATTCCTGCTGTGACTCCTGCCGTACCCGGTTAAAATCCCAGTGGCTGCAATCCTGCTCCAGGTTCTCCCAGGCATTGTCCGTACTGACATAAGAGATAGCCACCTTCATCAGTACCTGTTCGCCCGGTTGTACCTGATAATTCGCTTTCACACCTGAAGTGGGAGCATCATGATAACTCATTCCCTGGTTTCTCGGAATACTTTCCCCGGCTCCCTGCAACTCGCTGATATCTTTGAACTGCTCCGATCCGACCCAGCCGTCCAACGACTTGAAAGGAGTATCGAATGTAACGGCAAAATAAATCCTGACCACCTCGGGACCGCCCCACAAGCGTCCGGTCGTATCGAAATAGCCTTCCACACCTTCATTTCCCTTTTTATAAACATGGGCATTTACCATTGTCGAAGTGCCGACATAACCACCCAGGTTCAGCAAAATATCAGCCGGATTTTCCTCCGTATACGTAAACCGGTAGAAGCTGACGCGATCGGTAGCTGTCTGCTCCACCCACATTTTATAAGTATCCAGAAACAACCTGTGATAACCCGGTTGTACAATCTCTCCCTGATGCAGGAAAGAAGATTTCCAGGACTGTTCTCCTCCCGTCGGGTCCACCTCGCCCGTCACCGGCATCACCGTCAACCCGGACAGCATCCAGCAATGGATCTGCGGGAACCCCAGCACTTCCGTCGAATTATAATTATACCCGCCTCCATACTGATTCTTGTTTCTTGTCAGAGGCGCCGCCCCTATCATCCCATAAGGTTGATTCCCTGTGATAAAGAAAAAATACCGTCCGCGGGCAGTCTCGATATAAGGATTTACCCAGGATACATGATCCGTATAATCATCGGGAGAAGGAAACACCTCGATCTCCGAAAGCCCTACCTGCGTACCGGCGGCATCAGTCACCTCGAACCGTACCCACTCGACCTTCCGCGACTCAAACTCAATCTCTTTGGGAGTCCCGTCATTAGCCATTCCCCAGACATTGATCGTACTACCGTCACTGAAATGCAATACGCCTCCGGCTACATGTGCCTCCATGGCCGGACGGTCATACAGAATAATTTTATTGATATTCACGGGGCGTTCCCAGTCCAACTGTATCCAGGGATAATCGATCTGTCCCCAGAAAGTCTCCGTACTTTTAGATACCCATTCCCCTTTTCCCGGTACCCGTATCAGGCCATCGGTCACCTTTGCCGCATCGTGACCGGCATCAATCGAAGAGGAAGCCGATACACGTGCTTGCGGGGCAATATTATAAGGCGTAGCCCAACTAATAGCCGGATAACTCCCCAGCAACATCAACAAAAAGGAGAATAAATTTATTATTTTCTTCATATGGAAGCACTTTATAATCCAATACA
>OFFG01000117.1_pt1 | contig 76079 bp, 65 predicted proteins | sample 1521331 | NCBI WGS metagenome assembly OFFG01 (sample SAMEA3504129, study PRJEB24116) | mouse gut metagenome | biome: mouse gut; feature: mouse-associated habitat; material: faeces | place: Denmark | collected 2011 | reverse complement strand
TTACATATTCTCACGGCCTTTGCAGTAAATGCAAAGGCCTGGACTGAACTGTTACCGGGCAACAGCATTTTGGCCCAGACATTATATACGATCTGACACCATTGTCATTACTTTGCAGCGTTTTTTGTAACATGCAATCCCATATTTGTGTATCCTGGTCATGCCGTCGTCAGCCAGACGTTCCGCATAATTCCTGTCCTCGATCTGCTTAAGCGCCGCCCTGCAGGCATCATCAAATGCCGCCTGTTCGGCATATTTACATTCTATGATGATGCCGATCTCCTTCTCCTCAACCTCTACGATGATATCGCTGTAGCCCTCACCGGCCTCAGCATTGGACTTGACTTTCCATCCCTCCATGCCGGCAAACAACCCCAGCAGGATTCCGTGATAAAAATTCTCTTTCATTTCCTTCCGGACACTGACGTCACGGATACTGATCGTCTTTCGCAGGTATGCCGTAAACCCTTTCTCTATAGCAGCTGCATCATGTTCCTCAAATGCCCTGCAAAAACGCTCCAGCTTCTGCATATCCCTTTTCGACTCCGTTTCAAACCATTCCTGTATCTGTTCTCTAAAAATCCACTGTATTTCCCTGTTTGGAATGGCCAGTGCGGTCCTCCCTCCCTCGTCCTGTCCACACTGTGTCAGATAACCCGCCGCAAAAAGAATGCTCCATAGGTTATCGGCTCTGGAATCCAGATCTCTGTATGTCAATTCCTGCCGTACTTTTTTATAAATTCGTTCACCACTGATCAGCAGCTCGATTTCATCTCTGGCAGTTGCGTCCGCCTTCTCTATGAATTTCCTGATGATGATGTTGCTGCTTGTATTTACCCAATAGTTCTGCGGCATCACAGACGAATGCATCCTGAGCGCATGGCAGTAGCTCACCACATCCCACGGGCAGTATACTTCCAATTCACCAAAGCGGTAACCGTCATACCATTCCTTAACGATATCAAATTTCTCCAAAAATCCGTAGTATGCAAGCATTTCTTTTACTTCTGCATCTGAAAATCCAAAATACTCATTATACTGTACATCCTTTACCGTATATACATTAAAGTTATTGAAACCGGTAAAGATACTTTCCTTGGAGATCCGCAGGCATCCGGTCAAAACCGCAAAATGCAGGCTGCTGTTTGTCTTAAGGGCTCTTCCAAACAGATTCCTGATCAGCTCAACCATGGCGTCATAATACCCAGCCTGGTATGCCTTATCAAGCGGCACATCATATTCATCGATCAATATGATCGTACTCTGTTCATAATGCTTTTGCAGAAAACGGGATAATGTCAGAAGGCTTTTCGATAAAAGCTCATCCGACATTGCATATTCACCGTTGTGATCCAGTTCCACAAGTTTCCGGTACTGCTGACGCTCTATTTCCGTCAATCTTTCGCTCTCCGAAAGAAACGGGAATCTGATCGCCTCATCGCCAATAACCGAACGCAGAATCCTTTTTGCCGCTTCGAGATCCTCTCCTCCCACCTCTTTTAAGCTGATTGAAATGACCGGAAATTTTCCCATATATTTGTCACAAAGTTCCTTCTCCCCGGCAATCTCCAGCCCCTCAAAAAGCGTGCCGTCGCTGCCCGTCTCAAAGAAATACTGCAGCATACTCATATTCAGGGTTTTACCAAACCGTCTCGGACGCGTAAAGAGATTTACATACGCAGTATGCTCCAGAAGATCTTTGATCAGTCTCGTTTTGTCAACATAGTAAAATCCTTCTCTACGGATCCGTCCGTAATCCTCAATCCCAATGGGAAGACTTGCTTTTTCCGCCATATTTCACCGCCTTACTCTCTGCGCCCATCCATATCTTACACATTCCTGCTGCGCTGTGACAGGCCGTAACCTCACTCTGCTGTGCTGCCGCGCAGGTGCACCTCTACAGTCATAATATCGTGTCATTGATTATATTGAATATACCACATTGTTACTGCATTTAAAACTGTTTTCCCTGATAAGGGAACGCTCTTCGTTGCAGCTGCTTAATTCGATACCCATGTAAACAAACAATCACATTTTCTCCCCGCATATGTTTCCGGTATGCTATAATAGTGCAGGGAAATTACGAAAAATTTACACCATACCCCTGCAAATCTGCAGACTTTTACTAAACGACATAAGAAATTTCTTTCCTGATATCATAAACAACAGGAAAAAGAAACGGGGACTACAATGAGACAACTACAGACACAGGAGATCAAAGCAGTGTGGGAAGCGCAGCCGGATCGTTTTCCGGATTTTCTGGCAGAAAACGCCGACCTCTTTCCGCACATAACACCGGCGCAGAAAAAAGAAAATGAAGCGCTCGTACAGGACTTTTCCCAGAAAATGCAAAAGAAGCTGCGCCAGAAACCGAAAGACAAAGCAGCGCAGGATGCACTGGAACAGGAACTGGAAGCAGATCTCATGGAACTTCTGGAAAAGGAAAAAATCCTCTCGCTCTATAACTGGATGGATCGTCAACAGCTGGAAGCCTTCAAACGTGAGGCAAAACACTTTACAAACAGCGTTAGAGCCTTCGACGAATCCCTGCGTCCGGCACAGATCTGGCAGACTCTGCGCAACTATTTTATCTATGCCATGATTCTGGATATGCAGGGAAAGGAACAGCATGCCGGAGACCCGATTCTGGCATACAGCCTGCTCTATCCCTATACCGACAATTATATTGACGACGCCCGGATTACCCGGCAGGACAAAGAGCGGTACAACCGGATGATCGCCTCCAAATTAAGAGACGAAGCCGTCACGCCGCACAATGCACTGGAAGAAAAGACCTGCCGGCTTTTGGATATGATCCTGACGGCATATGAGGGTTCTGCCAGAAAGAAGATCATGGAGACACTGCTGGAGCTTCTGGAAGCCCAGAATAACAGTATCCGGCAGCAGAAAACCCCGCTGACGGAAGCTCAGATCCTGGAAATCTCCATCCGCAAAGGGAGTACCTCCGTATTGGCGGATTACCTTTTTGCCGCCACGGACTGGCGGGAATATGAAGAGAACTTCTATCTGAAATTCGGTTTTCTCTTACAGCTGGTGGACGATCTGCAGGATATCGAAGAAGACAGGAATGCAGGAAGTCAAACGCTGATGACGGGGGCCGAAAGCCGACAGCAGTTAGAACAGTACACCAACCGCCTGCTTTGGTTCTCCTGGCATGTGATCCGGGATTTCGAGCCGGTCAATCCCGGACTGAAAAGATTTGTCCTGAAACACTGTGTGGAAATCTCCCTCCTGACCGCCGCCGCGAATCAGCAGTTCTTTTCCAGAGAATATTTGAAGGTGCTGGAGATGTATCTGCCGTTTTCGTTGGATTTCCTGAAAAAGATGAAAAAACAGATGCTGCAGAGCAGGCAGAAAATAAGCTGAAAAAGATTTATTGTATTTCTACCCACATTCTACTCATTCTAACCAAACGTTTGACAAGAATGAGTAGAATGGGTAGAATGTGAGTAGAATATACTCAGGAGGCGGGCAGATGATTCCTTGCAAAGAAACGTTATATTTGTTGTGAAAATGCACCTCATCAGGCGCGACGGAGCCATGTCAAAATAAAAGAGCTGTCCGATTTGCAAACGAATTTTTATTTTGTTTTACCCATTCTTCATAATTATTCCCATAATATCTCCTTCGGCAACTTCCAATCCTGTTTTTGAATCGGTAAAATGTTTACTTCTTCCACCACTCTTTATTCAGCACCTTTCAGCGCATAAATCTGTTTCAGGTCATCAATGGCCATCTCAACATCAAAAGTATGAAAACCAGGCCAGCATTCATTCATTGTTTTGGCATCCGCCGTCTTATAGATTTCACGACTGCACTCATTCGTATAGTAATGCCAATAACGGTAAGTATATCCCGCCCAGTACATTACTTCCTGAGAATAGGTTATGCCGGCTTTCCCTAGTCCTTTCACTTCATCGTCCAATTCTTCCAGAATATATTCTTCCCCTGCCCATTGCAGGCGGTCATAGACATCATCAAGAGCGGCAGCGGTTTTGCTGTTCATAAAAGCTTCTATAAAGGCCGGACAATCTAACCCCGTTTTCAACGCAAGTTCAAACAATCGTCCCTGTATATCGCAAAGCTGGCGCTTTTCAAGCGTAAGACTTTCCATCTTTACCTCCATGCCGAAGCAATTTTTTGCGAAGGCTGCGAGCCAAATCTCAAATTTGGCTCTGCAATTTCGAGTTTGTGGCTCCGACACAAACTCGCAGTTGAAAAATCAGCACATCAGTGTGATTTTTCAACCTTATTACCATGCCTCCTTCTCAGCGAATACCTTCCGTTACTATTTCATCAAAAAAACGACTTCCCGAATTTGAATATTTTGATTATACCATGCGAAAAAACAGAATACAATACAGCGCCACGCCTTCAGGCATTCAGCCTTTCCTCCACCCTTTTATATCTTTCCCCGTCGAGCACCTTTTTCAGGCACTGGTAAGGATCCAGCTCATTGGAAAGGACCATATTGCATACATTGGTGGAAAAGCCGCTGACCAACCCCACGCCCAGTTCATTCTCCCGCACCGGGATCACATTTGTCCTGCTGTTCACATTCCAGAATACCAGCTTCGGCATCCGGTAGCCATGAGCCGCAAAACGTCTGCCGATCGTATCAAAAAGCGTTCTTTTGCCGTTACCGCTTACCGCCATGTCAAACTCCATATCCGAGATGACAAGCACCGTCCCCGGAAGCTCCTGCTGGCTCAGGCGGCCTCTCACCGCCGTCTGCAGGATCAGTTCAAAAGTCGCCTCTATATTCGTATTGGTACAGTCACTGTGTGCAAGTGCCAGTTCCAGCTTTTCCCGAAGTGTCCTGCAGACCGACAGATCCACATACTTCGGGCTTGCTGAAAAGGTAATAAACCTGTCATGATATGCGCCGCGCAGCTGCTCCGCAAAATAGATGCCAAGCGCATTGGAAACATGCAGCGCCGTGAAATTGCCGTCGCCCACCGGACACAGCATACTGCCGGAGCCGTCCACCACGCAGAGAACATTTGCGGCCGCTGTCTCCATCGCCGGCAGGTTCTTCCACAGGGCTTCCAGCGTCGCATCTTCCGCACCTGTCTGCAGTCTCCACCCGGAACGCACCGTATACTGCGCCACAATCTCATGCGGCATCAACACACCTGCATGGATCGTCGCCCGGTTGTTCTGCACTGCCTCCAGATACGCTTCGCGCCGTTTCTGATCATGAAGCATAAAGGCCTTCCGGTAAATCACATTGGCTCTGGAAGCCAACCCCGCATACCTAATCTCACCCCAGCGGTTGTCGCTCATATACACTTCCGTCACATTCAGATGCGCCCGCAGAGAGGACAGCATCTTCCTGTACTCTTTCGCGGTCATTCCCATGAAATGCTGCAGCTTTGCCGCGTTCCGGCGGGATTCCGGGGAAGACGTATTGTTGCCCGGCATCCACTTCGCACACAGGGAAACCTTCCCTGTCGTCTCGCTGTTTATGACGTCCCGTTCCAGCTGCCGCATCAATGCCGTCAGCGCCGCTTCCTCGAGCGGCGTATCAAACAGACACAACAGATCGTCGTATCGTCCGTACTCCGCCATCAGATCGATCAGGCCGCCTATCAGTTCCGGCGCGCTTTCCGCCAGATAGCGAATGATAATACGGAAACTTCTCCGCTCCCCCAGGCCGCCCCTTACATCCCGCAGGAAAAACAGCCACTTGATCGCCAGTACTCTGTCCTCATAGAAGGCCGGAATAAACCCTCTGACAATCTCCGCTGCCGTCCTGCTCCTTAAAGACGCCGCCGCAAAATTCAGATCCACCAGTGCACTGCCCGTGGCAGCATAGCCGCGCGCCCCGTTTTCCGTCAACTTTTTCTCGTCATTTATCACCCTGTGTAATCTGCCCATAAAGTTCATACCCGCTTCCTCCTGTCTTTCTTAACCGTTCCCTCTATCTGGCTGTCCGTTCTTTTCGCTTTCCCTTTTACGACACCTTCTACGTTACTTCTTACCTTACCCTTTATGTTACTTCTGCGCCTTCTCTTACGCTTTGCCAGCCACCAAAGACAGCCTTACCGGGGCAGGATTCGAACCTGCATAAACCAGTTTGCATCGCTGTGAAAGTCTTTTGCAAGACTTATTTTTCCACGGTAAGGCGCTTTTTTGCAGACGCGGGAAAGATCCGAAGGCGTTCGCCCAGGCGGGAGTCGAACCCGCGACAACGCACTTAAAAGGTGATCAGGATTGCTGTGAAAGCCTTTTGCAAGACTTATTTCTCCGCGCTCTACCAACTGAGCTACTGCGGCGTCCCCCTCCGGATCGTTTTCCTCTGTCTGTAACCAGAATACAGCATTCCGTCAGAAGAATCATTTCAAAAAAGTTGCGAAGGTGGTACAATAAAGCAAACTGATAACTCCACTCTCAGGCGGTGATCCCATGTCAGAATTCCATGAACTCATCAAATCCTTTGCCAAAAGCAGAGAATACGTCCGCGACTTCTTCGTGTACGGTTTTAAGACCCGCGACGAATTCGGCGGCTGGAGCGGCCGCACCTACGATAACGAACGCCGCCGGCTGGAAAGCTGGCTGTCCGGCTATGTCAGGCAGGAGTACACCGGCAGCGGAACGACAAAGGGCAAGAATATCTATCTGTCCATTGACAGCAACCTTCTCGACACAAACCCGCTGTATCGGGTATGGAAGGCCAAAAGTTTCACGGACAACGATATCATGCTGCATTTCTATATCCTGGACTATCTGCGAAAATTCCCCGACCGCACGGCCGACGAGATCACCGACGGTCTCCTCGCCGATTACGGTAAAATATTCGATTCCCAGAGTGTCCGCCGCAAATGCAACCAGTATGCAGCGGAAGGTATGCTGGTCAAGGAGAAAAAGGGCAAAGAAGTGCTGTATCGGCTCAATCCGCCTTTTCAGGAACTGCCTGGCGCACACCCCGGGCTGAAAAATGCCATCAAGCTGTATCAGCTTTTCTCACCCCATGGCGTGGTCGGGCACACCATTATGGACACGGCCTCTTTCCAAAACGACCTGTTCCGGATCAAGCACAATTTCTTCGTCCATACGCTGGAGGACGAAGTGCTGCTTCCCCTCCTGCAGGCAATGCATGCACACAGGGCCGTCCTTTTGCACGTCAAAAGCACGAAGTCGGACCGCTTTCTGGACACCGAAGGCATTCCGCTGAAAATCTTTATCAGCACACGCACAGGCAGACGCTATCTGTGCCTCTATCTTCCGTCCAAAAAGCGCTTTGCCGCCATTCGGCTGGATGCGGTCAAGACTGTAACGACGGGCGCTCCCTGTCCTGACTACACAAATATCCGGGAAAAGCTGGAGCAGCACAAAGCATCCGCCTGGGGCGTGTCTTTTCAAAGTGCCCCCTCATCATGCACAACCGGCCATCCGGCGGACCGCGCGGCTCTCCATGCTCTGAACAACCGGGACTTTCACCGTAAAGGCAGCGGACGGCGCATCGAACATGTGAAGCTGACGCTCCATATCCGGGAAGGGGCCGAGGCCTATATCCTGAACCGTCTGCGGCGCGAGGGGAAAGGCGGCGTCATCCGGCGAACCGCACCTGATACTTTTACCTATGAGATTGACGTGTTTGACGCCAACGAGATGCTGCCCTGGATCCGCACTTTTATCGGACGGATCGTCTCTGTAGAGTCAGACTGCCCGCAGCTTAAAGAACGTTTTCAGAGAGATCTTCTCACGATGTATCGTCTCTATTTTAAAGATGAAGATTGAAAAGGACAGAAAGGAACTTATGACAGAACTATTCTCAGAAATATATAACTGCTATTTTCAAGTGATTCAATCCCTGGTCACCCAAAACCCCTGCCTGTCGGAGAAGGAACTTAAGACCCGCATCCAAGACGCCTGTTTTGCAGAAAGCGTTCTCTACCTGCTGCCCAGACTGACCCGGCAGGAGTGGGGATTTTACGAGAAGCGGGACGGCTGTCTGCACACAAGGCTGTCCACCGACTTCTATGTCCCTCTCACCAACTTGCAGAAAGCATACATACGGGCAATTCTGCTGGACGATAAGATCGGCCTTTTCCTGGATGAGGAAGAGATCGACTCGATCAATCATGCCTTTGCCGACGTTCCACCCCTTTACCAGCCCGATGATTTTTATTACTATGACCGTTTTGCCGACAGGGACGATTACCAGGATCCGGACTACAGGAAACGCTTCCGGACGCTCCTGTCCGCAATCCAGAATCACATATGTGTGGATATCCTCTACGAATCGCGCTGCCACCGCAGACTGCATCACAGCTATCTGCCGTGCCGTCTGGAATATTCCGTGAAAAACGACTGCTTCCGTCTGCTGGCGGTGGATCTTCGTCGAAGCCCGAAGGTGATCACCCTCAATCTGAGCCGCATACACGAAGTGATGTTGACTTCCAGAACCGTCCGGCAGCCGCCGGACCTAAACCGGCTTTTGCGGCGCGCCTACTATCAGGAGCCAGTGCGCATCCTCATCAAAAACCGCCGCAATGCACTGGAACGCGCCATGCTGCAATTTGCCAATTATGAGAAAAGCACCCGCAGGCTGAGTGACGACACCTACGAGTGCTTACTATACTATAATAAAGAAACGGAGACCGAACTTCTGATCGAGATCCTGTCTTTTGGCCCCATGATCAAAGTGCTCGGCAACGAGGCCTTCCTGGGACAGATCAAAGAACGGCTCAGGCGGCAGGCTGCGCTGTGACGCCTTTACTTATCTTTGTCTTTTTTGCTGCGGTCATTTCTCTGCTTTATCACTGCCGCACTGCTCACAAGCAATAATATGATCGCCGCAATAGCCGATGTATTCATGCGAACCTCCTTTTTACTGTGATATTTTTCTACCCTGTGGATTATACCATATCTAAAAAGGCAAGTCTATCAACCGTCCCGTTCTTTTGTGCAGTAACCGTTCAGCCTGCTGTTTCCCTGTTACAGAATCTGCCTGTATTCCGTCCTCAATCTATGGAAAAAGGAGATTGCCGGCCGGCCGGCGCAGTGCCAAAAAGGCTGATTACATCCCCACACTTTCATAGTGCCGGATACCCCTGTAGAACACGGCCCGCGCCAGCAGGAAGAACCCTGCGCTCATCCCCGCCACGCCAAAGCACCACGGCCATGCCATGCTGCCCCGCAGGATCTCCACCGGCACGACGCAGATAAACCCGTACGGCACAAGGAACAACAGCAGGAAACGCACCACTCCCGGGTAGAGTTCCAGCGGATATCTTGCATACTGCCCCAGCTGGGACAGCGTATAGGGCAGCGCCGTCCTGCCGCCTGCGTCAAACCAGAACACCACGCTGTTGCCAAGAAGGTAGATCGACATGCACAATACCGTCCCGCACAGGATCAAAAACAGGCTCATGGCCACGCCCCACGGATGCAGCAGCCCCAGCCTCCGCAGAAAGACCGGCATACTGACCGCGCCCACCAGAAACACACTGATGCCCTGCAGTCCCATCCCGTAGGACAACACCTGAAACAGCGGGGAGACAGGCCTCGACAGGATACAGTCGAATTCGCCCGCAAAGACCATGCCCGGCATCTGCCATATCCCCTCGAACAGCACGCTGCAAAGCCCCTCCGCAATAAAGAGAAACGACAGGATCAAATAAATCTCGTCCTTTTGCCAGCCCGCGATATCGGGAATATTGCTGTAGATGACAAATGGCGCCGCCATGCTCACCACGCGGCTCAGCACGCCCGACAGAATCATCATCCAGAAATTCGCCGCATATTCCATTTCCGTCTTTATATACTGCGCCTTCATGCCCAGAAAAATCCTGATCATCGTTTCCTCCATTTCTGCGCTGCTTTTGTCTCAACTATGTTGAGACGTCGCATTATACGAGTTTGTGGCAAGCAACGCGCAGACACAAATCTCGCGATTGAAAATTTTAATTTTCAATCTTTCCTCCTTTTTTCCTGTTCTCCTCTCTCCTGATACCTGAACTCATCTCATCCGCCTGCGATCGTCAGATTTCTGCGCGCCAGACCGTACAGAAGGACATGCAGCGCCAGAAACACCAGAATCCAGACAATCTGCAGCCCATATATTCCCGGCATACCGAACCCGGCCACCGTCTCCTGTCCCAGAAGCACCGCCACCGGAACCTGCAGCATATAGGGGAAAGGCGTACAGCAGGCGGCTGCTTTCAACCACCCGGGAAACAGGACCACCGGAATCATGGCCCCGGAGAAGAAGTCAAACAGCGCTACCCTGGTCCAGGCGATCCCCAGATATCCCGTGGTAAAAAAGCAAAGCAGGCTGAATACATCGATCATCAAAAGCCGCAGTGCCACCGCCAGAAGCAGGCAGGGCACAAAGGCAACGAGAGCCGAAACTGACGGCACTGTCATATATTTTCCGAAACAGACAAAACCTGCGAAAACCAAAAGCAGGTTGACCGCCCCCTGTGTCAGCAACGTTCCCAGCATCTGTGCCATATACTGTGTCAGAAAGAAAGCCGGCCGGACACATCTGGCCACCACCAGCCCGGTCTTGATCTCTCTGGCCAGCGTGTTTTCCCCTGCCCAGTTCAACAGGTTGCTCATGGCAAAAGCCAGCAGGATATAGGTAAACATCTCCGCCCGCTCCATCCCGCCGATGGCGCCGCCTTCCTGCTGCGCGTAGAGCGCCGCCCACAGCAGGTACTGCCCGCCAAGCAGCGCCAAGGGACTTAACAGATTGATGAAAAAACTGGTCCTGTAATAGAGATGACTCTGCATGGAAATCGCAGTCAGCTTCCAGAAAGTCCTCATAACGTGTCCTCCCCTGCAAAAATCCGGGAGACCACCTCGTCGATATCCGGCTCTTCGATCGTGATATCCTCGATCGCAAAGCAACCCGACACCGCCGACAGCACTTCGGCCGAAGAATATTCCCTGACCGGATACACGATCCTGGTTACCCGACCCTCCATGGTGATCCTGGCAAGCGGCAGAAGGCTGCGGATATCCCGCTCCTGCTTCCCCGTCACCTGAATCATCTTATCCTGCACGAACCGGTGTTTCAGCCTATCCAGCGTACCGTCATAGATCAGCCTGCCCCCGGAAAGCACAATGGCGTCGTCACAAATCTCGTCGATATCGTCCAGATCGTGGCTGGTGAGGAAGATCCCCGTCCCCGTCTCCTCATTCATCTGCCGCAGAAATGTCCTGATGGTATGCTTCACATTGATATCCAGCCCGATCGTCGGCTCGTCCAGAAACAGAAGCTCCGGACTGTGCAGAAATACCATACCGATATCCGCCCGCATCCGCTGCCCCAGAGAAAGTTTCCTGGCCGGAACGGAAAGCAGCGGCTGCAGCGCCAGAAGCTCCACCACCCGGTCATAATTCTTCCGAAACATCCCCTCATCCAGCCTGTATAATGTTTTCACCGCCTGATAGCTCTCGATCACCGGAATGTCCGTCCACAGGTTGGTCTTCTGCCCGAACACCACCCCGATCCTTCTCAGGTAACCGCGTCCGCCCCGGCGCGGATCCGTCCCGAATACCCGGATCTCACCCGCAGTAGGCGTGAGGATCCCGATCATCATCTTAATCAGCGTCGATTTCCCGGCGCCGTTCTCCCCGATACACGCCAGCGCCCTGCCCTGCTCCATCTGAAAAGACAACCCGTCTACAGCCACCTTCTGTTCCCATTTTGCATGGAACAGGTTGGCGAAGGCGCCCTTTAAACCGGGTTGTTTATGGTTGACCTTATATACCTTTCCAAGTTCTCGTGCCTCGATCATGCTGTCTGCTCCTTAACTCCTTGTCTGTCTTACCCTTTTCCTGCCCTTCTGTCTCCCGTACCGCACCGGTATGCCGCCCGCTTCCCCGTACTATGGTGATATCGACTTCCTGTACTCTCTCGGACTGATCCGGTAGTAACTGCGGAATGCAGAAGAAAAGTGCTCCGCCGAAGAATAACCCAGTTCTTCCGCAATAGAAGCAATGTTCCTGTCCACGTCGGACAGCAGGATCGCAGCTGCCGACATGCGGGCTTCCTTCTTTTTCTGTTGAAAAGATTTCCCGTAATAATTAAGCAGCAGACGCTGTGTCTGCCGCGCACTCAGCTTAAGCCGGCCGGCAAGCGCATCCAGAGAAAGGGCCTGATACTCATACAGAAAATATTCTTCTATAATAACGGATTTGGAATCCGTCAGATTATTGGGTGCAAAAGATGTCCGGGAAATCTGCCTGTGCTGATAATTGCGGACAGTCATAAGAATCAGCTGTGCCAGCAGAAGCCTTACCTGTTCCTGATACCCGATATAATGGCATTCCAGTTCGGCAAACAACTGCTGCATGAGATGATGTATACCCTGCATATCCTGTCCATACCAGAAGCGCATACCGGTGAAGGCCTCCATGACGGGAGCCTTCTCACGGATCTGATCCTGTCTGTCAATCTTAAAATAGACACAATACTCCTGCATGGGATCCGGTAAGATCGGCGCCTGTGCGTGCTCGACGTGCGGCCCGGTAACAAAAAGAGTATTCGATGTAATGTCATAAGATTGCCCTTCTGCGCTCAGTTTTCCGTTTCCAGAGGGAATATAATGGATCTCATAGCAGCCGCTGCCATGCATATGGGCAGGAATCGTGCGGGTAAATTGTTCAAACACGATATTCAGAACACGGACAAAAACACCTTCCATCCGAAAACAGATGTCCATATCGTTATAAAGTCTGCGCATAGATCTCCCTCTTTATCTCCATGCCGAAGCATTTTCAGTACAGATCACCAGATAGCCGATAACCTGATTATACAACAAAATACCTGCAAAAACACGACATATTTGCCTGAAAGTCGGCATATTTAAAACTGGTTTTTTTCTGCTGCCGTTCTATACTATAGATAACGATAATCAGAACGAGAGGAGTTCAGATTGAAAAATCACACTGATGTGCTGATTTTTCAATCCAGAGTTTGTGCCGAAGCGTCCCAAACCCTTTGATTGCAGCGCAGAACTTGAGATTCTGCACGCGCTCCTCAGCAAAAACGCTTCGGAATGGAGGAAACTATGGCGGTAAAAATGATGATGAAGGGCGCGATCCTTCCCGGCAATTCAACCGTGGAATTAAAGGATTTTGAAATTCCCAAACCTGGATATGGACAGGTCGTCGTTAAGACGAAGGCATCTACCATATGCGGAAGCGATATTCGCTGTATCTACAGAGAACATACCGGTAAGGGGCCTGAAGGCTATATTCCGGGTATGGCTGCCGGTCATGAACCATGCGGACAGATCGTAGAAGAAGGCGAAGGCCTGAAACGCTTTAAGAAGGGCGACCGGGTCATCGTGTATCACATCTCCGGCTGCGGTGTTTGCAACGACTGCCGCAGAGGATATTATATTTCCTGTAAAAGCAGATTCCGTCAGGCATATGGCTGGCAGAGAAACGGCGGCATGGCCCCCTATATCCTGGCTGACGAGAAAGACCTGATCGAACTGCCCGATGAACTGACCTACAAAGACGGCGCACAGGTGGCATGCGGTTTCGGCACCGTCTATGAAGCGATCGAGAAGATCGGTATTTCAGGAAATGACGCCGTTCTTGTCACAGGTCTCGGACCGGTGGGTCTTGCAGCATTGATGCTGGCGAAAGCGCTCGGCGCCAACCAGCTGATCGGCGTTGAAATAAGCGACTACCGCATCGCTCTCGCGAAAAAACTCGGGCTGGTAGATCTGGTTGTAAAGCCGGGCGACGATGCGCTGGCACAGATCATGGAAGCAACTGGCGGCAGAGGCGTAGAACGCGCCATCGATGCATCCGCCAGCGATCCGGGCAGACAGCTTGCCATCCGTGCGACCAGAGAATGGGGCAGGATCGCCTTCGTGGGAGAAGGCGGCACATGCACTTTCAATCCCAGCCCTGATATTATTCACGGACAGAAGACGATCTATGGCTCCTGGGTGACTTCGCTCTGGAGAATGGAAGAACTTGTGGAACGGCTCGTGCGCTGGAATATCCATCCGGAGGATCTGATCACAGATGAATTTCCACTGGAAAAGGCAGACGAAGCATACCGCCTTATGGCAAGCGGACAATGCGGTAAGGTTGCCGTAGTCTTTCCTGATTAGAAACATTAAGGCAATAAAATCGAATCATACCAGGAGAGGTGTCAATGTTAAAAATAGAACAGAACAAAATACCAACAAGAGAACTGTACAGCGGGGAGAAAATCCCCGCTATAGGCCTGGGAACTTTCGGATCGGATAAGTACGATGCCGAAACCGTTTCCGAGGCAGTATACGGTGCCATACAATACGGCTACCGTCTGATTGACTGTGCGGCGGTCTATCAGAATGAAAAGCAGATCGGCACGGTACTCGGCCGTCTTTTCACAGAGAACGTAATCCGGCGCCAAGATCTGTTTATCACTTCCAAGGTGTGGAATGACATGCACGGAGAAGGGCAGGTCCTTACCTCCTGCCAGAAGAGCCTGCAGGATCTGGGTCTGGAGTATCTTGATCTGTATTTCGTGCACTGGCCGTTTCCCAACTACCATGCCCCCGGCTGCAGCGGCGATTCCAGAAATCCTGATTCAAAACCCTTTTCGGTGGACGAATTTATGCAGACCTGGCGGCAGTGCGAAGAGCTGGTAGACAGGAAACTCGTGCGCTACATCGGCATGAGCAACATGACCATTCCCAAGCTGAAAGCAGTGCTGCCGTTATGCCGCATCAAACCTGCAGCCCTGGAAATGGAGCTGCATCCGTCTTTCCAGCAGCCGGAGCTGTTTGATTTCGCAACAGCACACAACATCCTGCCCATCGGATATTGTCCCATTGGTTCTCCATCCAGACCCGAGCGGGACAGAACCGCAGATGACGTGGCAGATATCGAACTGCCGGCAGTTGCCGCAGCAGCCAGAGCGCACGGCGTACATCCGGCTGTAATCTGCTTGAAATGGGCGGCGCAGCGCGGCCAGGTACCGATTCCCTTTTCCGTAAAAGAATCGCAGTACCTGTCCAATCTGAAATGCGTCACGGAGGATCCTCTGACAGAGCAGGAAATGGAGGCAATACGACAGGAAGATAAAAACTGCCGACTGATCAAAGGCCAGGTCTTTCTTTGGGAAGGCGCCAGGGGATGGGAAGACCTCTGGGATATAGATGAGATATAGACATAGATCCTGTGCATTGTCTGTGGCCATGCGCTGCCTGACACAGACTCCTGCTGCACACAAGGCAGCGCAGAAATGAGGTTTATCATGCTGAAAGGCATTCCAAAAATTTTATCGCCGGGGCTGCTGAAAGTGCTGTGCGAGATGGGGCACAGCGACAGGCTCATCATTGCAGACGGAAATTTTCCTGCCGAATCAATAGGAAAGGATGCCATCGTGATACGCATGGACGGTCATGGTACCTGCGAACTCCTGCGTGCGATCTTGCAGGTATTCCCGCTTGACACTTATGTCGAACATCCCGTCCGGCTGATGCAGGTCATGCCCGGTGATCCGGTGGAAACGCCGATCTGGAAGTCTTATGAAGAAATTGTCACCGACACCGGTTCGGCAGAGCGGGACGCGATCGGTTATCTGGAACGATTTTCTTTCTACGATGAGGCAAAAACGGCATATGCGATCATTGCCACAGGTGAGACTGCACTGTATGCCAATATCATGCTCCAAAAGGGTGTCGTAACCTGACTTGACAACAGGAGGGCCGTCGCATGACAGCCCTCCTGTTATGGCATTCCTTATTGCCTTTCATTTTCAGTCTTCTGCCTCCAGCACATAGATCCTGGATTCAAAATCCGTATAGGGCTTCACCCCGGCCGGCACCTGCCCGGCCGTCTCGTCGCTGGTGATCAGTCCCGCACACATCAGTTCATCCCCAAAATGCGTTGTGCCGCTGTACACATTCCGGTAACAGTAAGACGGATTTAGTCCTTCCAGCCGCACCCTCGTATAGCTGCCGTTGACACAGTTGAGCACACGATACCAGCCCACCAGCGCGGTCTTCTGGTCCTCGCTCACCGCCATCCAGACAGTCTCGTTCCCCTCGAAGGGACTTTTCAGCCGGTAGAACGTACCGTACTGCAGTACCTGCCTGTATTTTTTCATAAAGGCGATCTGTTCCTTCACTTCCTCGTTCTCTTCCTCACTCAGCTTATTCAGATCCAGTTCATAGCCAAAAGTACCAAAATACGCCACATTGGCTCTCGTATGCAGCGGCGTATCGCGGAATACCTGATGGTTGGGCGCCACAGACACATGCGTACCCATGCTGCTTACCGGATAGCACAAGGAAGTGCCATATTGAATTTTCAACCGTTCCACCGCGTCACTGTCGTCACTGACCCAGCCCTGGGGCGCATAGTAGAGCATCCCCGGATCGAACCGCCCGCCGCCGCTGGAACAGGACTCAAAGAGTACCTGCGGGAATTCTGTCGTCAGCCGGTCATACAGATCGTACACTCCCAGTATATACCGGTGGTAGATCTCTCCCTGCCGGTCCGCCGGCCAGCCTGCCGAATAGCATTCCGTGATGCTGCGGTTCATATCCCATTTGATATAAGAAATTTTCGCTTCCCTTAAGATTGCCGCCATCTGCTCATAAATGGCATCCACCACCTCTTTTCTGGAAAAATCCAGTACATGCTGATATCTGCCGTGGGACTGACTGCGCTCCGGCGTCGCCAGGATCCAGTCCGGATGTGCCCGGTAGAAATCCGAATCCTTGTTGGTCATCTCCGGCTCGAACCAGAGTCCAAACCGCATCCCCATTGCCTCGATCCGCTCCGCCAGCCCGGTGATGCCGTTGGGCAGCCTGTCCCTGTTGGCCTGCCAGTCTCCCAGACCGGCCCTGTCGCTGCTTCTTGCGCCAAACCACCCGTCGTCCAGAACAAAAAGCTCCACGCCGCATTCTTTCGCCTTTGATGCGATCTCCACCAGACGTTCTTCCGTAAAATCAAAATACGTCGCTTCCCAGTTGTTATTGAGGATCGGCCGCACCCTGTCACGCCAGTAACCTCTGGCCAGCCGTCTCTGGTACAGCTTATGAAAGGTCTGGCTCATATGGTTCAGTCCCCGGTCGGTATAGACCATAACAGCCTCCGGTGTCTGAAAAGATTCCCCGCTCTCCAGCTTCCACTCGAAAGTCTCCGGATCGATCCCCGCCAGCAACCGCAGCGTATCATGCGCATCCACTTCCGCCTGCAGTCTGAAATTGCCGCTGTAGACAAGGGAAATACCGATGACCTCCCCCTGCCGCTCGTCGGCATTCGGCCGCCTCAGCACCACAAAAGGATTATGCTCATGAGAGGAGTTGCCCCGCATACTGCCGATGGCAGTGATGCCCGGCTCCAGATTGCGGGTACGAATATGACATTCTCTGGCCCAGCAGCCGGAAAGCTGCTGCCACACATACTCTCTGTCCGGCAGATCCAGGCACAGACTCATGGCCCGGCTCAGGCGCACGGCCTGCGTGCCACCGTTGCTGATCCGCACACTGCGCGCCAGTACGCCTCCTCTGGCAAAGATCGTATAGTACAGTTCCACCTGCACCCCCGTCACCGCATCCTCTAACATAACGGTCAGCGTCTTCGCCTCCTCGTCCGCCTCCGTATAGGTCGCCGGCAATCCCGGCAGAACAGGTTTCCCGTCCGTGATCACATGGCCCTTGTAGCAAAAGTCCGAGATGCGGCTGCCATTCTCCTGCCGTACCTCCACTGCCGGCTGCCGGTAATCTGTAGTGCCAAACACCGGATATTCCTGCCGGATATGCTCCAGCGAAAAGCTCCTGTCATTCTCATAAATACCAGACGACATGGGTCGCTCACTCATCTCCAGGAAATAGTAGAAATCCTCCTTGTCCCGGATCTGCTTCCCGAAATACAACTGCCCCAGATGGCCGTTTCGCAGGATCGTCATAATGTAGCTGATCCTGTCATTATACAGATGAAACGTTCCGGTATTTTCATGATATACGATATTCATAGATATCCTCCTTCGTCAATATTGTGTACATTTAATTTCCATGTGCAGTGCCTTCTCCAGTGTTTTCTCAGACAGGGCAGGCACTGACCCCAAATACCATTATCCCAAATGGATAGATACGCCTGTCATTGCATATCAGCATAATTTCCCAATATCCTATGTGAATTTTGTACAATACATATATAGTAGTAATTCCACTTTAAACGACATACATAATACCATACATGGTATCTGTTGGTTTTATTCACCCCATAGACGGCCTGATTTTTCTACGTGCTGCCGCTCTTCTTTCTATTGCCTTTCATACCACCCTGTGCTATAACCTATCTTAAAAGAGTTGCACCATTCTTTCAACACTTTTTATCAAATCTATGTAACTTCATTTACCTCGGTTCTGCAGCACTGCAGCCCCGGACACATCTTACCAAAGAAAGGACATTTCTATGACACAATTCAAATTTTCGCATCAAACATTTCCCACCTCCGGTCCGCTTGTCATTCCCATGACCAACGACTATCTTTTCCGCGCTCTTCTGCAACGCAATAATGCAGTATTAAAGGGCCTGATCTGCTCTCTTCTGCACCTTACCGCAGAAGAAGTCTCCACCGCAGAGATCACCAATCCCATCGAACTGGGTACTTCCTTCACGGACAAAACCTTTATTCTGGATGTCAAAGTCCATCTGAATGATCTCGCCATCATCAATCTGGAACTCCAGGTGATCAACCAGCATAACTGGGTAGAACGTTCCCTGAGTTATCTTTGCAGAAGTTTTGATACGCTCCAGGCCGGAAAAGACTATCGGGATGCCAGACCCGTTATTCAGATCGGTCTGCTGAACTATACCCTGTTCCCTGCACATCCGGAATTCTATGCCACTTATCAGCTGTTAAATGTTAAAGATTGTACATTATATAGTGACAAACTACGTCTTTCCGTGTTAGACTTAACTCATATAGAACTGGCAACCGAACAGGATAAAGCCCTTCAACTTGACTGCTGGGCAAGACTGTTCAAAGCAACAACATGGGAGGAGATCAATATGCTCGCACAGGAAAATGAAGCCATAAGAGAAGCCGCCGAAACCGTCTATCAGCTTACCCGGGAAGAACGCATCCGCATGGAATGCGAGGCGCGGGAGGATTACTACCGCACACAGCGGGACCTCCAGAATTTCATAGCCCAACAGACTTCCGAAAAAGAATCGCTGATCCAGGAAAACAAAACCTTGCTGGATGAACGGAACGCTCTGAATGATGAGATTAACGTTCTGGCCAATGAGAAAAATGCTCTGGCCAATGAGAAAAATGCTCTGGTCAATGAGAATAACGCTCTGGCCGATGAGAATAACGCTCTGGTTAATGAGAAAAATGCTCTGGCCAATGAAAAAAATGCTCTGGTTAATGAGAATAACGCTCTGGCCGATGAAATAAAAGCATTAACCGACAAACTCAACTGCCTGCAAAAGTCACTGGAAGCACAGGGTTTAAACTTCGCCGGCATGTAACGAACCTCTGTCAACGGCAGGCAGGAATGCCATGGGCAGCCCTATATACTGCACCATGCTTTTCCTGCCTGCCTTCCACAGAATCAATGGGCAATGGAGAAGAAATTGATCAGGATTTCCTTAATATGCTGATACCGTCTGGCATAGGAATTTTCCACCCGGATCAGCTGCAGGTCATGTTCGTCGCAGATGGCTTTCTTCTTCCGGTCACGGTTTTGCACTATTTCGTCCTCGAAATGCTCTTTGCCGTCCAGTTCGATGGCCAGGATCGGCAGCTCCGTCGTTCCGTGCTTCTCATACACCACGAAGTCAAAGCGTCCGTTATAAAAGAGGTCATTACAGCATTCGTTCCCCTGAAAGACATGGGCGATGGCCACCTCCTTGTGGACCGTATAGCGGCTCTGGGTCAGCCAGATATTCCCCAGCGCATGATTCAGGTTTTCCAAAAAAGCCTCCTCCGTGGCGCTGCTGAAAGGCTTAACGCCCAGCGCCCGTGAGGCCGTCTGCTTGGGTGTCACCGCAGAGGTTCCGTTGGACCACACATACTGGGCCAGCTCATACAGATCGTCTTCCCCTTCCTTCTGGTGCAGACGTTCCAGATGCTGCCTGCTGGAAAGGACGATCAGCTTGTCTCTGGCCCGCGACGTTGCCACATTGATCAGCTCCTTGTTGTTTTTCAGCCACTCGTAGGTGCCCGCCTGGGTCTGCTCCGTGATCGCCGTGGAAAAAAGAATCACGTCTTTCTCGTCCCCCTGAAAGGCATGCACCGTTCCGCAGGTCACATTGTCCACTTTCGCCCGGGCCAGCGCTTCCTCGATCAACTTCTTCTGATTGACAAAGGGCGTAATGACGCCGATATTTTTATCCCTGTTCAGCGCGGCATATCTGGCGATCTCACCGGCCTCCGCCGGCGCCGTATTCTTAAGCTCCGAGAAGGTATCCTGCATGTCCAGATAAACAAGGGGCTGTTCCTCCCTGCTCTCGGACAGGATGCTGAGTTTGGAATGATAATACTTACGGTTGTTAAACCCGATGATATTCTTATGACACCGGTAATGGTTGTGCAAAAGCGTCTCGTCGCTGACCGCGTCACAGGCCAGATACGTCTTATAGATGGAATTTTTCCGGTAGTCATATTCGTCGGACACCGTATAACGCTTCCGCAGTTTATTGTTGGTCAGCTCATCCAGCAAAATCACCGGATTGAGCTGCTGCGGGTCGCCTACCAGCATCAGGCTCGTCCCCCGCAGGATGGGCACCAGCGAAACCGCAATATTGCACTGGCTGGCCTCGTCCATGATCACCATATCAAACATCGGCTCCGGCTCTCCGAGACGATGGGCCGAGATACAGGTAGTGGCGATGATCGGAAAGATCTTCTGCAGCTTTAAGATATTCTCCTTTTTCCCCAGATACCTTCCAAAAGCCTCCAGCTGCTTTCCGTCCTCCTCCATTTCCAGAATCTCCAGCAGGTCGGCGTTTTTCTGCTGCCCGATCTTCTTGATATAGCCTGCCGAAATATAGTAGAGGTACTTTTTCAGATCTTCTATATTATCATCCAGCAGGGAAAGCGCCTCCGCTTCCGACACCTCCCCCGTGACCTCGATCTTCCTGCGGAGCTGTCCGCGCTGCCTGACCTTCAAGTCCTGCTCGAAGGCCATTGTCTGCAGCAGAGCGCCCTTTTTCTCCTCATATTCCAGCACCCGGTCTATAGTCTCCTCCCGTTCCCGCAGATCCAGCAGCTCCTCATACCGTCTTAGCAGCTCCGACAGCCGTCTGGCCCGCTTCTTCCGGTCATCCTTGTTGCGGTCCAGCGTGTCCTCGAACACTTTCACGTTCTGCACCTCCCGGTAGAGCCGCCTGATCGTCAAAAGCGCCTCCTTCACCTTCTCCTGGTTGCCCAGCCGCAGAATCGGGAAAGGAATCGTCTTTCCGTTATACTCTATGGTGGAGAGTTTCTCGTAGACGCCGTTGATCGGATGGTTATTATAAGACGCAAACAGCACCGTGCGCTCATTGAAAAAAGCCGTCACGATGGTGTTGATGATGGTATTCGTCTTCCCCGTGCCCGGCGGTCCCTGAATATAGGCTACCGGATACTTCATGGCGTTGTGGATCGCCAGCAACTGATCCATGTTGATGTTCCGGTTGATCAGCGCAATCGGATAGGCCGCCGTCCTTCTGGGCCGCTCCAGCAGATCTCCGAAAAAGGCCCGGATCGGCACCGGCACTTCCTTTTTCTGATACAACTTCATAACGGCCTGATATTCTTTATGCAGATCCAGCGCAATATCCGCTTCCAGCCCGATAATATACGGCATGTCGTCCACATTGCAGCTGCCTCTGGGCATCCGCCTCATGATGCAGTCCTTGATCCGTTCCTGATTCGCCTCGAAATCCGCAAGCAGCTCATACTCGTCGCCGTCCAGAAACCGGCGGATGCTCTGTTTCGTCACAAGCTCCACAGGACGCCGTCCCCGCTCCTCTTTAATCCCAAACTCCGTGCAGATCGTGATCTCTTCCTCCGGCTTTAGCGCCCGCTGCTTTACGTCCAGATGCAGCTTGCGGTAAGCCAGCACGTACAGCCCTTTCGCCATATGAATGCTTAGGACATTCATCGCCAGCTGTCTGATCTGCAGCCGGCCGTCCTCCCGCCCGTCGGATTCCGACTGGTACTGGAAATTCTTCACAATCTCCCGGAACTGCTCCGGACTCAGCTGATACAGCTCTCCTCTGATCGTGTCGTGATCCAGATAGCGCACCAGACTGAAATCCGACTTGTACGGCACGCAGTCCAGACGGTTGCACATCTCCAGATACCCGAGAATCTTTAAATTGGCAGTGTTGTCAAACAGCGCTGTATACTTGTGGGGATTTAAATAAATATCCTGAACCAGCTTTTCATTGACGGGACAGTAAGAGCCTTCTATGATTCTGGAGGACTGGATGGCATCGATCCGGATCCTGTCATAAGACTCTACCGTATACTGCCGCAGATGAAGACCGTCCACCGAAAGGGTACGGCTGTGAACGTCCAGATCACGGATGCCAATCCAGTATTTCGTGATCTGATCTTCTCTGTTATGGTATTCGATGCTCATCCATTTTCCCTCATGGATCGCACGGAAGATATCCCGGAAAACCGCGTTCATAGTCCTCTCCATTTCAATTCCCTGCATCATTTTCTCATGAAATATGCAGTTCGTGCGCATTCCAAGCCGCACTATTGTTACCCTTCGTTCCAACCGATCGCAAACAGCAATGTATCCAGCTCGTGAAAAAGCCACTTTCTCCAAGGGCCGGATGCCCCACCGCAATATGCCGGACACCGACAGCAGCAATAACCTGTCACGTCAAAACGTCACATCAAAAGTTGCAGTTCACCGTGAATCGTAACCATCAAAACAAACGTTCGCCCTATCGTCCTATACATTCTACCACAAATTACCAAAAATGTGATATAATTTTAAAAGAACAACTCATTACAAGAATTAAATGAAAAGGGAGACGCCATGAGTAAATTATTAGAAGAATTTCAGGAGTACCTGAAAAAGATGAATCAGTATGAGCATGTGCTCACGCTGCTGTACTGGGACATGAAGACCTGCACCCCGAAGTTGGGTCAGGAGGGTCATGTGGAGGCTCTGACCCACTTTTCCACAGAGGTCTTCTCCATGTCCACCTCCGAACAGATGGGGGAAATGCTGACCGAACTGGCCAAACCGGCAGAATATGATGCCCTCACGGACACATGGAAATTTATCGTCACACGCATGAAGCGTGATTTCGACCGCAAAAAGCGCATTCCCGCCGATCTGTATAAGACCTACGTGCAGACCCAGGCAGAGGCCGGCAATATCTGGGTGGATGCCAAGGAAAAATCTGACTTTAGCCTGTTTGCACCTTACCTGCAGAAGATGATCGACCTGACTGTAGAGATGGCCGGTTATACCGATCCGGGCGTGGAAGTCTACGACGCTCTTCTCAACCAGTATGAGGAAGGCATGGACTCCGCCACCATCGACGGCCTGTTTGAAGCGCTGAAAAAAGATCTGATCCCCTTCGTAAAAGAGATCCTTGCAAAGCAGAAACCGGAAAATCCGGCCTTCAAAGGCTATTTCGATCCGGACGGCCAGCGGAAGGTACAGGATCTTTTGCTTGATTATATCGGCTTCCGCAGGGACGCAGGAAGTGTCGGGGAGACAGAGCATCCTTTTACCCTCAACTTCTGTTCCAAAGATGTGCGTTTAACCAATCACTATTACGAGAATAATCCGCTCAGTTCCATCTTCTCCACTGTCCACGAAGGCGGACACGCCATTTTTGAGCAGAACATCAACCCGGAATATGACAACACTGTAGCCGGCAGCTGCGGTTACATGGGGCTTCACGAAAGCCAGTCCCGGTTCTATGAAAATATTCTGGGACGGAATAAGAACTTCTGGCTGCCCATTTACGACAAGCTGAGCGAACTGCTGCCTGCCTTTAAGGAAATCCCGTTAGAAACTTTCTACCAGGAGATCAATCACGTGCAAAACAGCTTTATCCGTATAAACGCAGACGAAGTGACCTACTGCTTCCATATCATACTGCGCTACGAAATGGAAAAGGCGATCTTCAGAGATCATGTGCCGGTAGGTGACCTGCCCGCATTGTGGAATCAGAAAATGCAGGATTATCTGCAGATCACACCCGCAGACGACGCACAGGGCGTCCTGCAGGATATGCACTGGTCGGGCGGTGGCTTTGGGTACTTCCCTTCCTATCTGCTGGGCAGCATTTACGACGGTATGCTTCTGGATACTCTGCAGGAAGAACTGGGGAATGTGGACGAACTGCTTAAGAACGGAAAGATTAAGGACATCACCGCATGGCTGAATCAGAAGATCCACTGGTACGGCAATACACGCAAACCCAAGGATGCAATCAGGGCAGTCTGCGGCAGGGAAATATCCGCTGAGCCGCTTATCCGGTATTTTAAAGAAAAGTATTCTGAGATCTACGGCGTATAAAATGTAAACCTGCTTCACAAATTAGCTTTGCGGATCTGGATAGCAAAAAGTGTCATTTTAATTTTGCTCCGGCATATTGCACAAATTGCTCACGTAGTTGTCTCGCGAAAGAGATGGAGATTTTCTTAATAATCCATGCAACGCAGCCGACACACGGGAGCTTTTTGTGTTACTGCAAGACTGCATTATGCGGCAGCCATACTCTGCCATCCCGCTCAGTACATACCATGCAAAACTACTGTACTGCCTCTTTTTTCCTCAGCAGCACGCAAATTCCCACAAGCAGCACTACCGTCACTGCAAGCCCGCCTTCCGGTCCGAATGCGCCGCCGTTTATGATATCCCGTCCTTCCACCATCGTGGTCCTGAATACGGAACATTCCGTAGCTCCGCCGCTGACGCTGAGTCCCCAGAAATTCCCCTGCACCAGATTCCAGATGCTGTGAAAGGCACCAATCCCCCAGATACTGCCCCTTTTGATAAAATAGAGAGAAGCAAGCACACCAAACAGCGTCAGATTAATAAACGCCAGCACGCTGATCCCATGATTCAACAGATGCAGTACCGCGAAGATAACCGCGTTGGAAAAGACCGCCACCCACATCGGATAGCGCCGACCGACAGATACCATGAGATAGCCACGGCACAGCACTTCTTCGCCCATCCCCTGTACCATATAGCCAACCACAAAAAGCGCAAAGATACCGCCGCCGAAGGTCCCGGAAAGCCCTTCGATCCTGATCGCCCCTGTCAATACACATAGCAGGACCGCCGCCGAAAATGCGACAAATCCGGCCGCCAGACCAATCAGATACTCCCGGCCTGCTCCCCTTTTCACAAATCCAAGCGTATCCGGCCTGCGCTTCTGGATCAACCTGCAGAATAAAAGCGTGACTGCCGTCATTGCCACAGTCGAAAACAGCGCCAGCACCATATACAGATCCGAGCCGCCCAGCAGACGCAGCGCCTCGGCCATCCCCTCCAGATCTCCGGCCGCCGCGGCCGCCTGATAGTCTGCATTCATGGAAATAAGCATCAGTTCCCCCGGCAGGGTGACCAGAATCTGTGCAAACATGCAGACAAAAAACACCGGCACAAATACCAGCATCTCCAGAAACCAGTTCAAACCTTTCTTCTTTTCCTGCGCCTTGATGACCGCTTCCGGCCGTTCCAATTCAAAATTCATTCTGCCCTCCATCTTTCCGCTTCACGAAATCCCCTTTTTTCACTTCATTATTCTGCGGATGTCAATCCCTTTTCTTCCTTATTTATCGCCTGTAATCCTTCCTGATAAAAGGCTCCCTGATCTCTTCCGCCACCAGCAGACTATACTTATGAGGATGGCGGTAGGCATTCCCGTGTACTTCCCTGCTCCGGTAATCACGTATCTCGTCGATCGGGAAATCCGCTATAAAGATCCCTTCCGAACCGTCGGCCTCCATAAACAAGGTATCCCGCGAACCCGCATCCTGCGGCCTGTAGGCAATCCCGTCAAAGGCCGTGGAATGGCCGTTGCAATCCGGCTGCTGTTCAGGATAATTCACGGTGGCGATGCCGATCATATTCTCATAAGCCCTGCCCCGCAGCTGCGAGATCCGATTGAGCTCCATCGGGCAGGCGTTTGGTACAAGCACAAGCTCTGCACCCTTTAACATCAGAATCCGGGCGCTCTCCGGAAATTCCCTGTCATAGCAGATCATACTGCCGACCCTGACCGTTCCCTTCTCTGTATCCAGATCGGCCACATAGAAGTCGTCCCCTGCCGTAAGCCTGCACTCCTCCCCGAAATCGCAGGTGTGCACCTTGGCATATGTGTAGGCTTCCCTGCCGTGCCGGTCAAACAGCGTGATCGTATTCCTGGGCAGCGGCTCCCAGGCTTCCAGATATGTGATGCCGACCGCCATCTGCAGCTCTTTCGCCAATGCCTGAAATGCCAGCACAAAGTCACCATTCCGTGGAACGGCCAGCGCTTTCAGCCTGTCGATTTCTTCCGGAATCTGATACCCACTGCTCCACATCTCCGGAAAAAGCGCGATATCCGCCCCCTGCTCCTTCGCCATCCTGCAGTATGTCCTGCCCTTTTCCAGATTGCCCTCCACTGAACCCGTCGGTGCGATCTGTAAAAATGCCACTCTTAAGTCTTTCATTTTCTTCCCTCTTTTCTACGTTAATTTTCATAATCCCACTCTGCGGAATTTCAAATCAAGAACTTCTTAACGAAGCGTCACAATTTCCTGATGAAAATGATCTCCAACGGCTCTCCCGGCAGCAGCAGCGCCCCCGCATCCACATAATTCCTTCTGCGGTAAAAGTGCTGGGCCTCCTCGTTGGACAGCGTGGACGTCATGACGCATTCATATCCCGCCGCTTTCATCTGCTCTTCCCAGACAGAAACCATCTTTCCCCCAAATCCCTGTCCGCGATATTCTTCCAGTAAAAACAGCATGTTCATAAAAGGCGTATTGTCCCAGAACAGATTCCATCTCAGCCATCCGGCCAGTTGCCCGTTCTCTTCGGCCACCAGGACTCTGCCAAGCGATATACTGACTTCCAGCTCTTCCGGTCTGATGTGTCTGTCAAGCCGTGAAAGCATTTCCTCATCCTTTCTGTCTGCTGCTCTGATCTGCATCCTGTCGGCCTCCTTTGTGTCAAAGCATACCTCTGTTATTTTCCGTTTTAAAGCATCCGGTCATTTTCCATGACAATATAGGTTCCTGTCTCCATATCATAACGGACATCTTCTATATGAATCGACTCATACATATACTGTTTCACCTGCTCCACCGTTGAAAACCTGGTTGCCTGATAAGGCGACTGCGGATTCGTCTTTTCCAGCAGAAGATATGCGTCCCCATCCTGAACCAGTACCGCCGCATGTGCCGCCGCTGTCTGCGTTTCGTACTGCGTCCAAATCGTGATCAGCGAAACCCTGCCTTCCGCAAAAGATATCCCCCGCCTTTGCCACTCCTCTGAAATACATGCCGCCATCTCTTCCGCCGGGCAGCCGGGCGTGATCGTCACCGGATTATAAACCGTATAGTAGAGGCTCTGCTGTTTTTGGTCAAAATCAATGAGCGGATTGTTACTGATCGCGTCATTGTCACTGTACAGCCATTGTGTATCCTGCCAGCATTCCCACAGTTCCTCTTCGATCAGCGCTTTCGCCGTAATCTGATCCTGCATCAGCAAAAAAGCCGCGATCCGGCAAAGTACATCACCATATTTTCTCTGATTCGTCTTAAACCATGTGGTAGACATCGGATAGTAGTCACCGTAATCGACAACCGGGATATCCTCCGTTACAAACCCGTCTATCAAATGAAATGTCTCACATTTACTCATGCACTGGTTAAAATCATTGACCCATAGAAACAGCATATCCACATATTTTTCCGGAATACCGGCAGCCAGCAGGATCTCCTCCACTTCGCGCCGGGATTGATCCCCGGCCAGATTCGAGTAAGTCAAAGTTCCGTCCTGATAGTCCGGCTGTACAGAAGATACAGGAGACGGCATCTCCTTCTCCATACCGCTGCTTTCCGGGACAGAAGCCCCTTCTTTGCAGCCCGCTGCCGCCAGCGAAACGGCTATTGCCACCAGCAGGCCGCCGATCCTTTTTTTCATAAAAATCCATTCCTTTCTCTTATTCTGCTGATCCGCAAAATCTGCCCTCCAGCCCGGCCAGCTCCCGCATGACCATCGCCTCCCGCAGAATCCACGGCGTCTTCTCCCTGTCTCCCGCCTCGTTCTTCCGGATCATCTCCTCCAAAGTCATCCACACAACCTGATAGCCATACTCTTTCTCATAATCGTCCAGACTGCGCTCATATACTGTTTGTTCTATATCGCAGAAGTAATACCAGGAATCCATCTCCAGCCAGTCTTCGGAATTGCCTTTTCGCCGCTCATGCACAAGCAGGTAGTCCCCGATGCTTTCCGGAATGACCCTGCAGCCGGTTTCTTCCTGCACTTCCCGCAGCAGGGTGTCTTCCAGCTCTTCCCCGGCCTCTCTGCCGCCGCCCGGAAATTTGTAATCGCCGTACTTACTGTAGATTGCCAGATATTTGTCGTCACGCCTGATGATTCCTCTGGCGGCAATTCTTTTATAAACGCTTCCTTCTCCTGTGCAACCTCCCAGGTTCAATGTCAATTCTCTGATACACTGGCTCATAACCGCCTCCTGAAATCTCTTTTGCAGTCTCTTTCCTGATTATATTAGTATCTTCATTTTCATCTTTTTCCGTTTTTGGTTCATTCGTGTTTATTTTATCATATCTGAGCTGAAAAGCACAGTTGCATTTTCATTCGTACACTCAGGCAGATTTTTCGCATTCGTCAGCTTATCATTTACGGGCCGAAGGCCCTGTCCCGGCAATAGCAGTGATTGCAGGAACAGAGCCAACAGATTCCTATGTTTCAGATTGCTTTTGTGTGCCATAAGACTGTGATGCCGAAATTGAAATCCCGGAAGAAACACCCGGCAAAGCATTATTTACGGTCGGTATCAGGACATGGGAGTATAAATTTTGCAGCCGCCGGGAGCAGTGCAAGCCCTAAAGGAACCGCCACTATGACCGCAATGACCGCATTTGCGCTCGACACTGCGCTCTTTTGCGCCACGGTAAGCATGACGGCTTCTACCGGCAGCCCCAGAACGAAACGGTCTTCGATAAAGGTTTTGGAAATATAGAGCAGGACATAAAGGAAAGCCCCCGCTGCAGCGCCGCCGATAAAGCGGATTTTCAGGCCTGCCCTGCATTTGGCAATGATTTTCCCGCATAACCACGCCATAAGGAACTTGAACGCAAAGGTAAAAGGCGCAGACGTTATGTATGCCGGATTTGTCAGATCAAAAAACATGGAGCCTGTACCGGCTGCAAGTCCGCCGGGCACCGCCCCCAGAAGCATACCGGACAACAGGCACATGACATTGCCCATGTGAAGTCTTGTACTGCCGATGGCCGTCGGTATTGGAATCTGTAAAAAGGCAGACGCAACATAGACTGCTGCCGCCATGATCCCAATCCGTGTGATGTCTTTTACTGTCATTTTTTTCATATTCTCTCATCCTCCTTTTGTTAAAGTTATCGGCCGGATACCCTGCTGCAGAGTGCAGGGCACCGTGAATAGTAATCTCCTTTTCGCAGCCTAACGCTGTGTCCTCATTGTAACCTTGCCATTGTAGGCATACAATGTTAGAATTGTGTTGCATACAATTTTGGGAGGAGAAACGGATATGCCGTTCAATTCTTTTGAAAACTATCCTATGTCCTGGAAACCACGAAGGGCAGACCTGGAAAAACCATACTATTTATCCATAGCCGCCAGTCTGGAAAAGGATATTTTAAGCGGTGCCTTGCCGGAAAATACAAAGCTGCCGCCGCAAAGGGAGTTAGCTGACTTTCTGGATTTGAATTTAAGCACCATCACGAGGGCCTATAAGCTCTGTGAATTAAAAGGGCTTCTGTATGCAATAACGGGAAAAGGCACCTTTGTTTCTCCGGGCATTTCTGCGCAGGACACGTTTCTGGATCAGGGCAGCCCTGTCATTGAAATGGGCATGATCAAGCCCTTTTATGCATGGAATCAAAGCATTTTGAACATCGCCGGAAAGGTTGTAAACAGCACGGACAATAGCCGCCTGTTAGAATACAGCAATCCTTTCGGAACGGATCGGCAGGTGAAGGCTGCCCGAAAGTGGCTTCATCATTTCGGCATTGATGCACCGAAAGAGAATATCCTGCTGTCTGCCGGAGCACAAAACGCTTTATCGGTTGTACTGATCTCCCTTTTCAAAGCGGGAGATAAAATTGCGGTGGACGCTTTTACCTACACCAATTTTAAGGGACTGGCTAATTTTCTTCATATACAGCTCATTTCCATTGAGACGGACGGATGTGGAATGACCCCGACCTCTCTGCTGCAGGCCTGCCGGAATACCGAAATAAAAGGACTTTACCTCATGCCGACATGCAGCAATCCCACAAGTATTTTTATGCCGGCTGCCCGCAGACAGGAAATCGCTGACATTGCGCGTCAATTTCATCTGCTGCTGATCGAGGACGATATTTACTCCTTTTTGGCTCCAAAGGGTGTAAAATCATTTTTTTCCATGCTTCCGGAACAGACCGTTCATATTTGCAGCATTTCAAAGTCCCTGTGCGCAGGACTGCGCGTGGCGTTTCTGGCTTTTGCGGCAAAATACAGGGAAGCGCTGGTTGCCGGTATGCTCAACATCAACCTGAAAACCGTGTCCCTGAACGGGGAAATTGTAGCGGAATTGATCGAAAGCGGCATGGCCTTCCATATTGTCCATCAAAAACTTGCACTGGCCGAAAGAAGAAACCGGATTTTTAAGTCCGTTTTTGATGTGCCCGGGTCAGATGATATTGTACGCTTCTTCTACTGGCTCCCGCTTCCGGAGCATTTGACAAGCGAAGAGAGCGAACTGCTCGCATTACAAAGGGGCGTGCATATTTTAGGCTCTCACCGTTTTGCTATGACAAACATACAAAAATCATCTTACATACGAGTATCTGTCACTTCGCCCGATACGGAAGATGATTTAAGAAAAGGATTATTGATTTTGAAAAATATTTTTACAGATAATGCGCCGAATTTCTTTGTATAGGGTATGGAACAGGCTGACACTCATTCCATACCCGCCAGCCCCTTTTTCAGCTGTACATGGAAAAAGCATCTGCTTTTGTCACACCGTCCACATGAATGAACACATCCATATAGGTGATATCATTTTTCTTGTACTCATATTCAAAACAGCTGATGATATTCTCCTGATTCCTCTCTTTAAAGTTGTTCGCCTGCAGATATTCCATAATCAGCTTATAGGCATTTGGAATTTTTTCAAATGGCTGAATGAATGGCTCTTTAATCGTTATCACAGCATAATCGGCTTCTCTGTTCTCCATAAACTTCACACCGGAGTACTCTGTCTGAAAATCATCCGGAAGCACACATGCCGCAACATATCCGTGTAGCCCGAATCGATTCTGCTGTTCCTGGGATACAAAAGGAAAATCCCATCCGATCAGTTTAACATCAGAACACACCTTTTTAAGGCCGCAGTTTTCTGCCCACCTTTCCATATACCCTATCGCATCGCTTTCCGGATCCGAAGAAATAATCACATAAGCAGCCATCTTAAACGGCGCCATTCTTTTGATCCTTATCTCTGAATAGATTTCACTCTGATCCGATAAGTCTTCTCTCACAAGGGTATCCAGTTTACACGCAAAAATTCCGCACAACTCCACAAGCCTGTCCAGCTCCGGAACCACTTCGTCAACTTCCCATCTCGACACGGTCTGTCTGGTGACGTTCACCCTGTCAGCAAGTTGTTCCTGTGTCATTTTTTTCTGTCTGCGCAAAAAACTAATGTTATTTCCTAAGCTCATTTTTACCTCCATGCCGAAGCGTCTTACAATCTTTCGTTTCCGCTAAAATTATGACACAACAAGGCATACTAATCCACCACCTGTCCTGTGCTTTTTCCGGCATGCATGTAACACAGCATGCATCATACCGCCTGTCACTCCCCGCAGTAGATCCGGATCGCCTCGGCCGCGAACGCGGCCGTTCCGCTGCCGCCTGCACCGTCAATATTGGCCGCAAACTCTCCATTCTCAGCGTACATCTGTCCCAAGCCCCGGAGAATATCCTTAGAACATTGATAGAAATGCTCCGTGATATAATCCTGCAGCTTCTTCACAAGGCCCTGCACAGCAGCAGATTCCGGCGCAGCATCCTTGTGTTTCCCAAATTCTGCGAAAATCTGCATGAAATTTTCCATCACTGCCTGCTCCTCCCTGCTGTTTCTGCCTGCCGCCTTCTGCACAGACTCCTCATACGCGGCGGTATTGCCCCACTGCTCCTTCGCCTGCTTTGCGTATGCTTCGATCTTTCGCTTATCAAATGCTGAAAAATCCATTGTCTTTCCTCCTGTCAATCGTATTCCACGGGCAAAAGCGATCAGCTGTTCCAGGTGTTCCTTTTTCATAGTCAGCAGCGTAATCTGCTGCTCCAACGCCTTGTCCCTGTCAAAGTCCGGTTCAGACAGGATCCTGCGAATCTCCTTCAGCGGAAATTCCAATTCCCGAAACAATAAGATCTGCTGCAGCCTTTCCAGCGCCGTATCGTCATACAGCCGGTAACCGGACTCCGTATAGTCAGCCGGAGCCAGAAGTCCGATCTTATCGTAATATTGCAGAGTGCGTATACTCACTCCCGTCAGGCCACTTACTTCCTTTACTGTCATCATTGCCATGAACCTGCCTTTCTGCCCGGAAGGTTTTCCGGTTACGTTTTTCCCGTGTAAGGATACGGTAAACTATTACGTGACGTAGGAGTCAAGTCTTTTTCTCGATTTTTTATAATTTCTTTTTTGTCTCCTCTGAAACCGTCTTACCTATGTCCATATCCGCCTGCTTTCCACAAAGGTAAGACACCTCTGCCCCTTCTCACTCCACCCTGCTCTGACAAACGTCACCTGCCATTCTCTTTTCCAGTATCCTGATCAGGGAAATATCCGCCGGCAGCCATGGCACCTCATAAAGCTCGCTCCCCGTCAGCCATCTGGCCGCCTGTGCCTCTTTCAGGGTCAGACTGCCCGCCGTCACTTTGGCCAGAAAACAGTCCATGGAAAGATGAAAAGCCGGATAATCATATTCTATCGTATGGATCAATGCTCCCACTTCGATTTCCGTATCCAGTTCCTCCCTGATCTCTCTGACCAGTGCTTCTTCCGCTGCCTCTCCCGCCTCGATCTTGCCGCCGGGAAACTCCCACTGCCCCTTGAACTCTCCATATCCTTTGGCTGTCGCAAATATCCTCGACGGATTATCCATATCATCACAGATCACCGCCGCCGCTACCCGTATCGTCTTCATCTTACCCTCCATACCTCCATGACTATCGCAGATCCCGTTCCCTTTCTTATTTCTTACCACGTTCCACCATCCACTGTCACTTTACAGCTATTCTATAGTTAACGACATTAGAAATTTCGTTTGCTGTGAAAGTCTTCGACTTTCACAGCATGGATGCCCATGCGGCCCGCCCGACGGCAGGCTGAGCATGATGTAAGTTTACTATAAATCATCCCGGCCTGTGTGTCCATAACAGATCCGCGCAGCCGCAAAATAGATTCCATACAGCACTGCAAAAAGCGCCAGCGAAATGCCAAACGACTGCCCGATCCAAACGCTGTCCGCTGTCACAGGCAGCTGGAAGAAGCTTACCAATATCTTTTTCGTACAGATGTAGACCAGACTGCCGCTGATCAACAGCGCCGGAACAACCGGCAGCAGGAAAATCTGCAGCAACTGACGATCATGCAGCCTGCTTATCTTGTCTTCCCTCATACCCAGCTGCCTCAGAATCCGGTCCTGCCGCTGCTTCTCCTTCCAGTCGCCAAGTACCTGCGTCGCCAGAATCGCAGCGCCCATGATCTCCAAAATCACAGACAGATAAAACAGACAGATCAGCATAGAATAAAAGTACTGAATCTCGCTTTTATCCAGCCATTTTCCCGTAAGATAATACTGATCTTCCTGATAAAATCTTGTGGGCGCTCCGCCGGCACCCGTTGACGCGCGTCCCCATTCCATCCTCACAAGCCCTTCGCAGGCATCCAGAATCTGCTGAAGATCGTCCGTCATAAGCGGCTTCGCGGTCACCACAGCATACACGCTGTACAGCATCTTCATCTGCGCCACAGCGTCATCCGGCACCACCAGAATATAGCCTGCACCATTGCCATAGTCATTGAGCTGGCTGAACGGTTCCGAGAAGATCCCCTCTTTGACGAAAGCATAACCGCCGCATTTAAACGCCGTCCCGTCACTGTCCTGCTCTTCCAATAACGCGCCAAACTGCCCCGCCAACGCCGGGACACAATGAACATAACAGCGCGCCGGATCCAGCTGCACGCTTTCATACCCCAGCAGTTTGCGCAGCTTTCTATAATCGCTCTGCGCCATACAGGTATCATATTGAAATTCCTCATAAGCCCGATTCAGCTTCCGTCCCGCCTCCACAACCGTCCTGTCATGCACCTTACGAAAATCCGATTTCCCGTTGGTATAAATACCATAAACATGATCTCTCACCGCAGTCTTTTCACCGGAAAAGTCCTGCCGGATCACCTTCGCAAATCGGGAGAAATCCCCCATCTCCCCTTCCCGCAGGATCATAATGTCAAAAGCGCCGGCCTCCACATTTTTCGCAACGATCAGGCCAATGGTCGTCCCGATGCCGCCAAAGGTGATTGCCAACATGAACAGAACGGACAGCATCCCCATGGCGGCACTGGAAGAGTTGATCTTCGCCGTAAAATTCCGAAACGTTACCAGCCGCTGTTTCCGGTACTTCCAATCCCCCCGTTCCCCAAACCGTGCCACCAGAAAAGCCGCCACACTCCTGAAAAACCCGAACAAAAAGGCCGCCAGCAGCAAAAATCCAATCAGCACATCATAGCCTTTCCCCAGAGGCTGGAAACAGACCATGCCAAAGCCACAAACACCGCACAGGACGGAAATGCCAAAGGACATGACCGCAAACCGGCCCGCCAGGACCGGAGGTTTCTCGTTTTCTCTGTCATAACAGAGCAGTTCCCGCAGCTGCAGCCGCCGGATCCATTTTCTGTTGCGGCAAACCGCATACAGAAGCATCCCGGAAAAATAAAGAACGGTCAGCCCCACAGCCGGCAGCGAGAAGCCCGAATGCAGTTTGTAGGGCATACCGCACAAATGCAGCAGCACAGCCTCCAACAACTGTGAAAAAAGCATTCCCAAAAGAATGCCAGGCCCCAGGGCCGCCGCCCCGATCAGGCTGTTTTCCAAAAAAAGCAGGGTGACGATCTTCCTGCCGGCCATTCCGGAAACCATGTAGATGCCAAATTCCCTGCTGCGCCGTCTGAACATATAGTTGATCATGTAGCTGACGATCCACCCCAGAATCAGAAGGATCACCAGTGAAACCGCCACGATCAGCCAGGGCAGGATCTCCATGTCCGGAAGCGACCGCACCGAATCCGAAAAAAGCAGCGTATGGAAGGCATACATGACTGCTGCCGCCCAGGATAAGGTCACGAAGAAAAACGCGTATTCGCCAAACTGCCTTTTTGCATTGCGAAGCGATAGTTTTCTCAGCATGGTCTGTCACCTCCCAACGCAGAAAGCACATCCAGGATCTCGTGATAAAATGTGCTGCGTGTCTTTTCTCCTTTGAAGATCTCGTTAAAAATCCGCCCGTCCTTTAGAAAAAGGATCCTCCCCGCATAACTGGCGCAGAAAGCATCGTGGGTCACCATCAGGATCGTAGCGCCCATATCCTTGTTGAAATCCGCCATCACCTCCAGAAGAGTACGGGAAGCATTGGAATCAAGAGCTCCCGTCGGCTCATCGGCCATGATCAGCTTTGGATCACAGATCACCGCCCGTGCAAAAGCGCATCGTTGTTTCTGCCCTCCTGACACTTGTGTCGGAAACTTTCGAAGCACATCACCGACCCGCAGACGTTCCGCAATGCGACGAACACGCCTGTCAATCTCCTGCGGCGGCACTTCGCTGATCGTTAACGGCAGTGCGATATTTTCCTCCAGTGTCAGCGTATCCAGCAGGTTGAAATCCTGAAACACGAAGCCCAGACTGTCCCGGCGAAAGGCCGCCGTCTCGCTGCCGGATAAGGCCGTAATATCCCTGCCATCCAGCAGGATCGCCCCTGCGCTGATCGTATCAATGGTGGAAATGCAGTTGAGCAGCGTAGTCTTCCCGGAGCCGGAAGCCCCCATAATACTGATAAACTCTCCCGCCCGCACGTCGAAGCTGACCTGGTCAAGCGCCTTTGTCACCGCGCCCGGACTGCCGTAATACTTTTCAATATGCTCCACATGGAGTAGTGATTGTCTGTGCCTGTTCCTGTCGCCCGTTGTCTGTCCCATAATGTTTCCTTTCCCTTTCCGTTGCTGATCTTCCCATCCTGATCCAAGAACTGCAGAATATAAGTGCAGGTCATTTCCTTATCAGCATAACAGCCCGGGGCACCCCCATGTATAGAAGTTATTTGATTTTATCTAACAGAATTGTAAGATACTGTGTAAGCGGCAGGCAGGTTAAGGAAACCGCAACTGCACTGTCGTATATTCTCCCGGCTCTGACTCGATCTCCAGCTCGATTCCCAGCTTCCGGCTAAGCTGATCGCACAAGTACAGGCCGATACCGGTAGCATGTTTCCCGGCCCTGCCGTTGCTTCCCACAAATCCCTTATCAAAAACACGGCACAGTTCACTCTCCCTGATGCCCATCCCGTTATCGGTGACTGAAAGTATCACGTCATTTCCCTGTTTCCGTGAAGCGATCTCAATTACCAGCGGCCGGCAGCCTTGGTATTTTACGCTGTTAAGCAGGATCTGATTCAGCATAAACTGCAGCCATTTCCGGTCGGAATACACCGAATGGGTGACCGCTTCCGTATGCACGCACACCCGATTCTGGATCAGAAACTGCCTGTTTTGCGCCAAAATCTCCAGAACACAGTCTTTCAAAGATACCTCCGCGATCAGATAATCCTTCTCCACACTTCCGAGACGCGCATAGAACAAAACCCGCTCCACACTCTGCAAGATCATTTCCGCCTCCGTCATCACCTTCCGCGTAACATCTGACCTGTTATTTTCACACAAAAGCGCAATCCCCGTGATGGGCGCCTTCATTTCATGGATCCACTGCTCCACAAAATCCCGGTATTCATCATTCAGCCGTCTTGACGCAGATACCTCATCCGTCATGGCTTTCAGGGCTGTCCGCATAAACCGGAAATAAAACCGTTCTATCACAGACTGCGGCCTGTCTGCAATCTCCGCCAACAGGTATTTCTGATCCAGAGAATCCAGTACCGACTGCAGATCGGCAAGCCGTCTGCGCAAACGCACATAATCAAATCCCACAATACCTGTGACCATACAGATAAAACAGATCCACAGCAGGATCAACTCCCCTGCCCCAAGCCCAAATAACCACAAAAGCGCCGTGAAAAACAAGGCGCCGCTAAAAATGGTCAGAAAATGAATTTTTTTATCACTGATATAATCTCGAATATCCATGCTTCCCCGTTTCTGTGATTCTATCTGTTTCCTGTAACGCTTCTGTATTTTATACCGCGTCTTAAATCTTATATCCCATCCCACGTCTGGTCTGGATCAGTTCTCCGATCCCCATGCCGCGCAGCTTATCACGAATCCGCATGACGTTAACGCTGAGCGTATTATCGTCGATATGGATCTCATTGTCCCACAGATATTCCACCAGCTCCAGGCGTGGAACGATCTGACCGGCATGTTGAAAAAGATAGTACATGATCTTCAATTCCGTTCTGGTCAGCTCCCGCTCCTGTCCATTCGCCGCCAGTGTCCCCGCCACCGGATTTAAGATGATCCCGTTATACTCCAGACATTCCGGCTGCGCGGTGCCCTTGCCCCTTTTCAGAAGCCGCTCGATCCGCGCCAGCAAAATCGGAATATTGTACGGTTTTGCAATATAATCGTCCCCGCCCAGCGTCAGGGCCTGCAACTCATCCATCGCCGTATTTCTGCCCGTGACAAACAGAATCGGCACTTCGGAAAACCGCCTGACCCGGGCACACAAACTATAACCGTTCTGCCCCGGCAGATTGATGTCCAACAGGAGCAGATCCGGCATCTCCTCCCGAATATGTTCCAGTGTATTATCAAAATCTTCGACGCTTCTCACTGAAAATCCGGCATTGACCAGAAGCGTTTCCAGTTCATCGCGTATCAGTTTGTCGTCTTCAACCAACAGAATTTTATGCATTGCGACCCTCTTTTTCCCAAAGGCGACCGGCTGCCAGAAACATTATAATAACGCCGCCACTTCATCGAATCTGTACGCTTTGGCTCTGAGCCTCACCGTCTGCTCCCTGAAAATCTCGTCGATGATCCGGCGCTCCAGATTCCTTCTGTGCTCCAAATGCGCCACCAATCCTGCAAGCCCGCTCAGTCCGCAGGCCTTCCCGTGGGACGATTCCTCCAGATAACGCAACATCATCGGAAACCACAGCTCATTTCCCGCATCATCGGACCGCTCCTTTCGGATCACGCCAATCGCTCCCGCAATGTCCTCCACGTCCAGATAAAGGATTCTATACGGTCTGCCGTGCAGGATCTTCTCCAGCCTCCTGTAAAAATCCAGAATCTCCTCATTTTTCATGCCAAGGTACAGGATCTGGTTCTCAATAATATTCTGAAAAATCGAGCACTCAAAGATCTGCCCCTCGCCATTCCATCTACCGAACCGCTCCAGAACCACCGCCTCAAAAGACTCCCTGTCCAGATTCCCGTTGTAAATCTCCAGTTTCTCCAAATTCCTGTGAAAATCCGGCACATCCGTCAGAATCTGCGTATAACAGATAATCCTGTGCTGCCCCTCCATGACCGTTTTGGCCCTGATCTCTTCCGCAAGCGACGGATACTGCGCCAGCACATTTTGGTACTGCGCCTCTGTCGTATAGGTACACCACGCCAGCTCCACAGGCGAGTAATCTCCTTCCCGAAAAACCGTATGCTCCGGTAAATGCGCCGAAAGTTTCTGTACCAGAGTGCTTTTGCCTGCACCCTGCAGACCTTCTATGAAGTAATTGTCTCTTTGCATAGCCTGCCCTCACCTTTCCCAACCGCCCGCCGAAACGCATCATGAAACTCCGCCATCGTCCGGTAGCGTTTCTCCCTATCCGGACTAATCGCCTGTGAAACCACCGCATATGCCTCCCCGCACAGCTCCCATCGTTCTATCCTGCACGGAAAAACCCTGCAATACCGGTATCTGTCCTCGATTTCTTCCTGTGTATAGGTGCCGAAAAAGCCGAAGAGCAATGCTCCCACCGTAAAAACATTCGTCCTCTCATCGACAACCGCACCCAAAACATACTCCTCCGGAGCTTTCAGCCTCTTACTTCCCCAATACTCTTCTCCCATGTCATTATAAGCAGGCTGTTTCCGAAACAGGTCAATATCGCAAAGCATCATCCGATCATTCCCGAAATCATAAAGCAGGCTTCCATCATAGAGATCCACCGCTACATAGCGTTTGGCGGCCACCACTTCCATAAAGGAAAAAATGCACTCCACGGCAGACAACTTTTTGTCCGTCGGCAGATTATGAAACCGCACCGAAGGCCTGATCAAATCCGGCTCCCTGTCATACTTGTCAAAATTCCAGTAATCAAACAGACACTCCCCATCTGCCCACCGAAATACTGCGACATAATACTGCTCATGTGGATAGTGTTCGATCAGTTCCACCAGTGCCGGGTGCTTTAATATGCGGTATAATTCGGCTGCATTTTTCAAAGTTTGCACCGATTCCGCCGGTGATATTTCCGCATCCACTGTATCTACACCCGCAATTTTAATAAAATACCTGTCCCGACCGTTCTCATCCGCCACGCCAAAGCTGATACAACCTGAACCGGTCGCATCGATCACGGAAAAGACTGTGCCGTACTTTTTCACCCATGTCAGATCGTGACAGGTTTTTAAGTGAAATTTTATGTTGTCGATCTCATGCTTTATCATAGGATCCTGCTTCTTTCTCCTTGTTTTTGTTTCTCCACTGTCTTCTTTTCACCGGAATATGCTGTTTTCCTGATACTTTACCTGCATCTTACATGCCCTTTATGTCCTGATTTTATCATGCATACTTCCGCTTTTCCACCTTTCTTTTTGCTTCCGCGCATTCCCCATTCCCATGATCACATTATGCCCAGAACAAAATATGAGCGTCATTCTTTCGGTGCGCCATGTTATAATGAAGTATCAAATCCGCGGAGCGAACCCATGAAATACAAAAATGCAAACGACATCCTTCCCAAAGAATTACTTGTATCCGGAGGGTCATTGCAAGACAAAAGGGGAAACATCAAACTATGAAAAAGACAATAGAACAGCTTCTGCCCTTATGGGACATGCAAAACAGACAGGTAACACAGATTTATCCTTCCACCTGGGAGATCGCACCTTCCCATGTGATCAAAATATATTACGACAAAGATCAGTTGGAAAGAAATATCAAAATTTCCTCGATCCTGGCAGACTGCAGGATTCCGGTTGCACAGGTCACGCACACCCAAACAGGCGAACAATACGCCACCGCACAGGACGCCTATTTCCTGATGTCGGAAAAACTGCCGGGCAGCAATCTCTTTGATCTGCAGGATAAAAAAACTGCTTACGAAATGGGACGTGCAATCGCAAGGCTTCATCTGGCATTTGTCCAATGCGAAAAAGAAATGGAATTCTGGGACAACAGTCTGCTTGCGGAGATGAAAGGCTGGATTCCGGAAACTTTAAGCGCCCATAACTGGCCGCATATAACCGAATCGGAACACACCAGATTCGTATGTATGCTTGAAAAGGTATCCGACCGCCTGCCCAGACAGCTGATCCACCGCGATGTGCATTTCGGAAACTTCCTGTTTCATGAAGGCCGCTTATCCGGCTACATTGATTTCGACCTGGCCCAGAAAAATATACGGATATTTGACCTCTGTTACTTTCTGGCCGGACTGCTGGCCGAAGAGACCGAAACACCCCTGACAAAAGAGCAGTGGCTGGAGCTTGTCCATGCAGTCATAACCGGCTATGAAAGCGTAAACAGACTATCGGATATTGAAATCCAGGCTGTACCCTGCGTGATGGAATGTATCGAGATCCTGTTTGTGGCCTATTTTACCGGCACGCAGGATACAAAGCACGCCCAGGATGCCTGCCACATCTTTCATCAGATACAGGATTATGAGGCGGCTATTGAGAAAACACTGTCTGCCGGACGGCTCACCTGAAATATTTCACGTCCTGAAATCCCGCCCGAAACAAGCCTACTGATCAGCCATATTTCTTGATCAGCAGTATTTCTCGATCAACGCCTCCGCCGAGAGCCTGTCCTTCTTCACCGCATACAGGCTTCCGTTCTGTTTCCGGTCAATCAAAAAATAGTCATACATCTCGCGGCGGAGCGTGGCCGCATCCCCAAACGTATGCAGACCGTTCAGCACCTCATTAAATTCGCGCTCCGTGTACTCCCGGTCTTCCGGAATGCGGTCTGCCAGATAGGACAGCACACAGAGCTTCTTTTTCTTCTTCGACGGCATCTGCGTGACACAGCCGTCTGCATCCAGATATGCTTTGATCGTTTTCGTATCCATAAGGGTATCCTCCACTTTCTTCCATTCTCAAGAAGCGGAGCCTGCAGAGTTTCTCTTAAGCTCTTCACTACAACAGAAAACAGAAAAGTATTATTCCTTTATTGTAGCACCTGCATGGCTGCTTGTGAAGGTTCCCCCCCTGATTCAAGTTACATGCCGGCACGAATTTTGCCACCGCAAAGTCACTTTACAGTAAATGCCAAATCCTGAGCTGAACCGCAACAAATAACTTTCCTGCTCCCGGCTTTACATTGTGTCAGTCTATTTTTCGTGTTACAATAACTACAATAAAAAGTCCTGCTCCGCCGCCACTACGTGATATGCCTACACGAAGAGGAAATACTAAGCATGTATGAATATTTTGATCTCGATTATAAAAACACAATTTTTGAATGGGATGACGAAAAGGCAGTTTCCACTTTCCAAAAACGAGCATCCCAAGGAAGACCGATACGATATCCTTGGCAAAGTCGGTAAAGTTCTCTTTGTAGTCTGTACCTTTAAAAAAGGGAATATAGTCCACATCATTTCTGCCAGACGCGCAACAGAACCCGAGAAAGTGAGTTATGAATATGGCGAAAGTTACGATGCATAGTTTACCAGCAAATTTAACAGAAGAAGAAGTGGCTGAACTTGAAGCTGCTGAAAAGCTGCCGATCATTTTTGATGATGACTGTCCGGAAATGACAGAAGAAATGCTGAGTCAATTTCACAGAACTGACATGGTCACTATTCAGATTTCACCTGTTAACATGAAAAAGGTCAAGTCCTTTGGCGCAGACTATTCAAAAATTTTAAGTCAGCTTCTGGATTTGGCTCTTAATGACGCCGAATTATTAAGAAAATGCTTGTAAATCTCCTGAAAGGGTATATCCTCAGTAGAACAGATGTCTTTCCCATGCACTAATGTATCCGTTCTGCAGAGGATATACCACCGCCAATTTGACGTCCCCGTCCCTGCTTCCATAATCTTTGAAAAAAATATTGTACATTTCCCCATATCATTGCACGGATTCCAATGCCGGAGAAAAACCGGAGAAATGCGACACACTCATGTCATATTCCCACTGCTAAACTATCACAAACAACATCACAGGAAGGAGGCATCCACAATGCCATTTACCGAGATATGCATTTACCAGGTCAAGCCGCAGAAGACGGAAGAATTTGAAGCGCTGATGCTGACGGCAAAGAGTTTTCTGGAAGAGCAGGAAGGATTGCTTGCGCTTCGTCTGGTCAGGCGGGACTACCACATCGACCTTGCGCAGATCAAAGAAGGGCTTCCCCCGCTGAAACTCACCCGCATCGTCAAGAGCGTCAAATACATGCTCTACTGGGAATTTGACACGAAGGAAAACTACGGACTGGCACAGAAAAATCTCTACGACAGCTATTGGAAGGATATCGAAAAATGTTTGGTCGTTCCTCATGACAAATATTTAGGGGAGGTAATATTTTGATGAAAACGATGGAACCAGCATATTGCGGACTGCAATGTCAGGAATGCCCTGTTTATCTGGCTTCGCTCAGTGGAAATACGACCGAGCAGATCAGACTGGCAACGGAATATTCCACAGATACCTGCCACTTTGAACCAGAAGATATGTATTGTCTTGGATGCCATTCCGATGCGCCGTCCCAGAAGATGTGCAGCGATTGTGAGATACGAAATCGCGGGCTTGAACAATCTCATGGAGGGCCGTTATGCAGATAGACAGACTGATCCAGATCATTTTTCTCCTGCTGCGGCATGAGAATATCACAGCGAAACAGCTGGCGCAGGATCTTGGCGTCTCTACCCGCACCATCTACCGGGACATCAACACGCTTTCGATCGCCGGCATTCCCATCACTTCCCAAAAAGGCTACGGCGGCGGGCTCTCCTTATTGGAGGGCTTCGCCCTGGACAAGTCCTATTTCACACAGGAAGAGCAGAGTAATATCATTCAGGCCCTCCAGATCTTAAAATCATCCAATTACCCGGACGCAGACAGGACCCTGAATAAGGTTGCCGGGCTGTTCAGTCACACGCTGCAATCCGACTGGCTGGAGATCGATTTTTCCTATTGGGGCAGCCCCGAAAAGGAACGCCGCAATATGACGGCCTTAGAGCGCGCGGTCATCAATAAGTACGTGATCAAATTCACTTACTATAACTCGGAACTGACTATAACCGAGCAGACCGTGGAACCGCTAAAGCTGCTCTTCAAATCCCACTCCTGGTATCTGATCGCCTTTTCCCGGCGCCGGGAAGAGATCCGCACCTATAAGCTGTCCCGGATCAGGAATCTGCAGATCACGGATCAGTTGTTCGACCGCACCCTGCCGGCGGACTTTTCCCTCACTCCTGCCTATCAGGAAGAATACAACATCCCCCTGTTTAAACTGCGCTTCTCGGAAAAGATCGCCTATAAAGTCTATGATGAATTTCAGGAGGAATATATTAAGAAGCTGGAGGACGGTACGCTGGAAGTATCTTTCAGATACCAGCTGAGCGACTGGACCTTCCTCTACCTGCTGTCTTTTGGCGAGTATGTCGAGATCATTGAGCCTGTCGAGGCCAGAATGCTCCTGAAAGAAAAAGCGCAGAAGATACTCGCTCTATATTGATAATTTCCAATGTTGTTATAGTAATTGCATTCTAAAAGTTCTTTCACTATAATTTAATATAGTAATTACAGATACTTTTCCCCAGGCGTAATACGATATCTGCGCAAGACCGCAAAGGAGATCCCATGGCATTTACACTTCAAGTCCGCATGAAAAAACTCGGAAAACAAAAAAGTCAAGACTTACAGCCCGTTCCTTTCGAGCTTGCCCAAAAGCCCGAGACCGTCCGGGAGCTGCTCACCAGTCTGACCGCACTTGGCGTCAGAGACTATAACGAAAGAAAAGATGAGGGCCAGGTTCTCCGCTTTCTGACCCGCGAAGAGATCGCAGACCAGGCCGCACGCGGCAAAATATCCCTGGGCATGCGGGGCGGTGAAGATGCCATGGAAGAAAAGGCCGTCGAGAACACCCTGCAGTGCTTTGAGGACGGCATCTTCCGCGTCTTTGCCGGGGAGGATGAATTGACGGCATTGGAAGAGACGATCCCCTGGACTGACGATATGGTCTTTACTTTCATCAGATTAACAATGCTGTCCGGCTGGTAAAAATTGTTAAGAAAGGAGTCCCACATGGCAGAATTCACCTACCAAACCAGAAGAAAATTAACCGAAACATGGCTGAGCCAACTGAAAACGAAAGCCGGACATCTCTCCGCGCGCGAGCAGAAGATGCTTCCGGAGCTATCCTACTACATAATCCCCCAGGACGTTTGTACTCTTATGCGGCAGCTTCTTAACAGCGGCAAGTATAAGACACTGAGCGAACTGTACCGGAAGCAGTTTCCAAATCTGGTGGATGTCTGTGTGCGGAAGGCATGGCAGGAAGATTTCTACTATGCGCTGGATCAGATGAACAGCTACCAGATGACTGCCGGGTGGTTTCGCCGCAGCCTGCGCTCCGAAAGTTACGCTCCCTTTGTAGAGCAGAGTATACAGCTTCTTCGCGCTTTTGCGCGTCTGGACTTCTACGATGCGGAACTTGCGGATGTCATGACCGGCAATCTTACGCCGGAGCTTTACGACCACGCCCGCAACGAGTATTTCGCCTGCTCTGACATTCTGGCCGCCCAGATCGACCGGCATGATGCCCGGACGCTGCAGGCCGTCAGGGATATCCTTTTCGGGGAAAGCAATACCCTCATGCTCAGCCGGGAAATGATCCTTGGCATTGTGAAAAGCAAGTGCGATGAACTCTACGAAGCCCTGGGTAAATTCCTGCTGGCGGCCAGACTTCAGGAAGGGGCCAGACAAGCAGTCTGCGAGACCATGGACGCCGGACGGCCGCAGGCTTTCCTGCATCTTTTTTCCGTGATCGAGGACAACAACCTGATCAGCTATTCTTCCGTCAAGCGGGCGGTCAGCACGTGGATCGGTATTTTTGACGAAAAGAGCATCGACCGGATCAGCGACAAGCTGCTGCGCCTGATGGGACAATGCCTGCGGGATGATGCATTTGTACAGGAACAGCTTACTTCCAACGATGCCGTGGCGATCAGCTGCGCCCTCTGGGCCAAAGGCTTTTATAACGCGCAGGATGCCATCCATGCCATCCTCGCCCTCATACAGAACGGCACCAGACAGCAGAAAATGACGGCTTCCTACTTCAACCTGTCCCTGCAGGATCCCCATCTGCAGATGCAGGCTGCGAAGGAGGTCATCCGCTCCTGTCCGGAAGATCTGGAGCTGGTGGCCTGCTTCCTGCCCGGTTTCCTGGCTTCGGCAAATTCACAGTTCCATGACCTTGCCAGAGGAGTGAACAGCTTCCGCCTGCAGGACGACCGTATCCGGATGCCAATACACCTGCCGCCGGAAACCTTTTTCCAGAACGAAGAAGAGGCCGCCGCCTTTTACCACATTCTGCGTAATCTTCTGAATCGGATTCCAAAAAAGGGGCTGACGCTGTCGCCCTGTATTTTCCCATGGCATCAGGTGTCCATGAGCCAGTCCGACGTGGCCCTGCGTCTGTGCCTGATCGCCTGGATGCTGCAGGAGGATGCCCTGCTTGACGAGGCCGCTGAACTGATCCCGCTGGTGGGCCAGGGCGAAAGCAGCTACTACGGCGCATCCCGCCCGGCGGTGGCCCGGGTGCTGCTCTACCGTCCCGCCACGGAAACGCGCAGGAAGGCGCTGTTCGAGCTTCTGCACAACGCAGAGGAGGGTACCAACCGCATCGCCCACCAGCTGGTGGAAGACATGCAACTGACCCCGGCGGACTATCGGGCTATCGAGGAGAACCTGAAATATAAAAAGGGCCGGGCGCAGACGCTTGCCCTCCTGAAAGGACAGGATAAGAAGGATCTGACTGCCTGCATCGGCAGGCTGCTTGCCACGAAATCCGAAGAGTGCCACATGGGAGCCCTGGATCTGGCCCTGCAGCTGAAAAAGGAAGATGCTGCCTCCTTTGCCGTAATCCTGCCCGGACTGCGCGCTTTCGCAGAGTCCTCCGATTCGGATCCGACCGGCAGGGAAAAGGTACTGCTTCAAGAGCTTTTGGACGCAGAAAGCGAGGCCCAGGATATCCTGAACACGCCCGGTTACGGCCTGTATGATGTGGAGAAGGAGTGGATCCTGCCGCCTGTGACCGTCAATGCCAACGACGCGTCCCGGCTTTTTACCAGCGGTGAGGAGGCCTGCGTCCGCGTTCTGACGAAGCTGGATGCCCTGATCGCAGCCAACAGGGAGCGCGCTTACACCACGGCCTGGAACGAAGACCTGCTGCTTGGCAGCAAACTGGAACGTATCCGCTATACCTATAATGACCCGGAGGCCCGGCCGCTGGACGCTTATCCTTTCCGGGAACTGTGGGAACAATTCTACGAACAGGAGATCAGGACGCCCCAGCTTATGATCGAGGTGGAGCTTTACCGCCAATGTCTTGCACAGCAAACTCTCTATACGAAACATACCGCCCTCTATAAGAAAGTATTCGGCAGCGGGCTTTTTAAGAAACCGCCTTTTTCCAGTCTGTCCGTCAGACTCGCCTACAGCCCTCAAGTAACTACGGTCCTGACTACCCTGTTTCAACAGTATGTCCCGCAGTCCCTCATGAGCTCTTTCGGGCTTTGTGGAATTGCCAGACTGCTGGCGGTCCTGGATACCTCCAACGACCTTTTTTCCGTACAGGAGAAGAGCTGGAACGGTGTCGTGGAGACTTATACACGCCGTGCCGTAGAGCTGCCCGTCTTTTCCAGCCTTTGCCGCTGGATCACACAGGCAGGCAGGGAAGACTGGCCGGATTCCTTCGCTCTGCGCTTCCGCCTGCAGCTGCACTACAACAAACAGAAAGCGCGGGAGAAGTCCCGCTACGCCTACAACAGCCAGAACAGCTACCTGCAGCTTTCCGACTGTGTACAGTGTTATGTGCGGGGGCTCTGGGATAAGGATCTGTTCTATAAGGCAGTGTTCACGTTCTTCCGGCTGGGTGCTCTTCTGGAGCCTGTCAGCACCGTGGAACAGAAAGGCGCCGTGACCTCCCGCAGGGCCAGGCCGCAGGCTTTAAACGCCTTTTTCGGGTTGAACGTGTTAAAGCCCGTTGACGGCAAATATCACTTCGATACGATCGGCGCGGAAATGCCGGAGATGGTCTTTGCCCACACACTCTATCAGGAAACGCTGCCCATGGTGCTTGCGGTGGAGCTTAAGCGCGGCGAACAGCCTACGCCTTTTTCCCCGGAGATCAACCACATTCAGGCCATCTACGGCATCGACTATATGATCCAGATCCTGACCGCCCTCGGCAAAGACCCGCTGGCGCGCGGCTGCGGCTACAGTTATTCTTCCAGCAACACGGATCGGAAGACAGTGCTCAGCCATCTGTTGAAAGTCTCCCTGCCGAAGCCGGAGGAAACTGCCGCCGACCTGAAAAAGGCCCTGCAGGGTACGGATATCACGAAAAAGCGTCTTGTGGAACTTGCCATGTACGCCCAGCAGTGGATCCCCCTGCTGGAGGAATATCTGGCGCTGCCCGGTTTCGCCAGCGCCTGCTATTATTTCATGGCCCATACCAGTGAGCTGTATGACGAGCAGGTACTGTCCATCATCGCCAGATACACGCCCCTCTCCCCGGAGGAATTGAAGGACGGGGCTTTCGACATTCACTGGTTCTTCGAGGCTTACGGAAAACTTGGCGAGAAGAATTTCAAGCTGCTCTACGATGCCGCCAAATATTCCTCCTACGGTATCGCCCACGGCCGCGCCAGAAAATACGCGGACGCCGCCCTGGGCAAAGTAAACCCCGATGCGTTGATGGAAGAGATCGGGCAAAAGCGCAACAAAGACCTGCTGATGAGTCTGGGCCTGCTGCCCCTCTCCGATGACAAAAAGCAGCGGGAGGCGGAAATGCTTCTGCGCTATCACTTTATCCAGAAATACAAGAAGGAAAGCCGCCAGTTCGGCGCCCAGCGGCGGGCCAGCGAAGGCCGGGCCGTGGAGATCGCCCTGCGCAACTTAAGCGTCAACGCCGGATTCACGGACGTGACCCGCCTTGTGCTGCGCATGGAAGGACAGCTGGCCAGACAGTCCGCGCAGTATTTCGACTGGCAGCCGGCCGGTGACATCGAGCTGATGATCGACGTGGACGCAAACGGCAGGAGCACCTTAAAATGCCGCAAAGGCGGAAAACTCCTGAAATCCGTTCCCACCAAATACAAGAAAGACGAGACCGTGCTGCACCTGCAGGCCGTCAACAAGCAGCTCAAGGAACAGTACAGCCGCACCAGACAGATGATGGAACAGGCCATGGAAGACCGGACCGCTTTTGAAGTATGGGAATATCTGGAGATGTATCAGAATCCGGTAGCCCGCCCGATCACGGAGCGGCTGGTCGTGCGTACCATCACAGAGGAGCCGGCAGCACAGACAGTGAGTCCTGCCGAAAGTCCGGCCAACGCTCCAACGCTGGGCTTCCTCACCGCGGACGGCATTGTGGACCTTGCCGGCGCCATCCACCCGATGGATCCGGAAGACCAGATCCTGATCGCACACCCTTTCGACCTGTACCAGAGCGGCCGCTGGCACGAATACCAGAAACTGCTTTTCGAGAAGCAGCTCAAACAACCTTTTAAGCAGGTCTTCCGGGAGCTGTACGTGAAGCTGGACGAAGAACTGGAGAAAGAAGCGTCCATGCTCTTCTCCGGCAACCAGATCCAGCCCCAGAAGACGGTAGGCGCCCTGCGCAGCCGCCGCTGGGTGGCAGACTATGAAGACGGTCTGCAGAAGATTTATTATAAAGAGAATATCGTTGCATGTATTTACGCTATGGCAGACTGGTTCTCCCCCAGCGACGTGGAAGCGCCCACTCTGGAATACGTGGTCTTTACAGACCGGAAGACGGGCGAAGCCCTTAAAATCAAAGAAATCCCCGACATCATCTACAGTGAAGTCATGAGGGATGTGGATCTGGCGGTCAGCGTGGCTCACGCGGGCGGTGTAGATCCCGAGACCAGTCACTCCACCATCGAGATGCGAAAGGCCATCGCCGCCTGCAGCCTCTCTCTTTTCCGCACGAAAAATGTCCGTCTGGAGGGCAATCACGCCATCATCGACGGCAAACTCGGACAGTATACCGTACACCTCGGCAGCGGCGTCGTGCACCAGATCGGAAATGCCATGCTGTTCGTCGTTCCCGTTCACTCCCAGCACCGGGGCCGTATCTTCCTGCCCTTTGTGGACGATGACCCGAAGACTGCGGAGATCCTGTCGAAGATCCTTCTTTTTGCGGAAGATACCAGGATAAAGGATCCGAATATATTACGGCAGATACAGTGACATCCGGCAGACTGTCAACAGATTCCTGCTTGTTTTAAAATGCAGACAGGCAGGAAATCTGTTCAGTTTATGGGGGTGACGACTGGCTTACCGTCAGCATCCAGCAGAACGCTCATCCCGCATCCTGCCGTCAGCGACGAAGAAGCCAGCACATAGTTTACGCCTGTCTCTGTGTCCACGATGATCTTCTCCACATTGGCAACTCCCTGCGAGTATACCTCTACAAAGCGGTCCTTTGCCATACGCTCACGCTCCTTTCTCTTCCTTCTTCCCGCCTGTCTGCAGGAAGAAGCATACCACGGCAGCGCCTCTCTTTCAGTGGAATTTCCCGAATCGACCAGATGTTTCTCAAACGGCATCTTCCTTCACCATTTCTCTTTCAGCTGGGCCTTGCCGGCCCGGGACAGAAGACACTCCCGGCCGCCTACCCTGACCCGGCCTTCCTTCCAGTCCACCGCCTCGATCTTGTCCCGGGCCGCCAGATAGGCCCGGTGTACCCGGACAAAACGACCGCCCAGCTCGGACTCCAGCTCGTTCAGGCTTCCCACGAAATCCAGACGACTGTCCGCCGTGTGAAGAAATACATGATGGGACTTGGGCGCCGTCTCGAAGAACAGAATATCAGACAGGGGAACGTGGCGTGTCTCCTCCCCCGTGCGCAGGGAGAAGATTTCCGTCGGATCCCGGCGCTCGTGTAACAGCCGGGTATGAACTGCCTCCAGACACCGGGCGACAGCAGTTCCGGTCTGCTCCCCTTCCTTTACGATATAATCGAAGGCCTCCAGATGATATTGGAACGTCTTCCAGGCCAGATCGCCGTAACTGGTGATATACGCCAATGTACCGTGAGGATCCCGCCGGCGCAGCTCCCTCCCCAGCGTGAAGCCGTCCCACTCCCCGTCTCTTAAATCCACATCCAGGAAATAAATGCTCCGGCTGTTATCCTCCACCGCCTCCAGAAGTTCCTGTGCCGTGGACGCGGAACATACCACCTTCATGTCATAGTCCTCCATGCAGATCTTCCACTCCAGAGCAGTACGTAACTGGTGACGGACGCTCTCCTCGTCGTCACAGAGATATATTTGAATCATAGCTTATCCTCCACTGTCAATTCCTGCACAAATATCCCCGCTGCCCAGCTGGTGGAACAGGATACACCCGGACAATCTGCCAGGATGCGCTGATAGCCTGGCAGCCCAAGTCCCCGGCCTTCCCCTTTGGTGGAATAGCCTTCCCGCCAGATTTTATCCGGATCGATCGTCCCGACGTAGGGATTCGACACCCGCAGGGACAGACGATTCCTCTCAGCCAGCACTATGACTTCCACCCAGGGCGTCTTAGTCTCCAGTGCTGCCTCCGCAGCGTTGTCCAGCAAAATACCCAGACAGCGCACGAAATCCCAGCTATCCATCCCCAACCGCTCCACGGGATAGATAGCCTCCAGGCGGCAGTCCACACCTTTCTCTCCCATGGCTGCCATCTTTGACAGCAGGATTCCCCGCACCTGTGGTATACGCAGGTTACCGATCTGGGTGGACATCCGGATCTTCTCCCCCACGCGCTGGTCAAATCCGGCATCGAGGTCAGCCAGCGAAGTCAGCAGCGCATCCAGTTCCCCCGCCCCGGCCTGAGCCGACAGCCCGGCAAGTATATTTTTATAGTCGTGCCGGAAGGCCCTGGCCTCCCGCCGAATGGCTTCCAGCTCCTGCTCATAGAGCTGCTGCCTGGCGATAACCTCCCGCTGAGTCTCTATTTTCCGAACGGCATCCAGCCGTTGGGCCAGATGGATCACCGATACAGCCAACAATGCCGCAAATACGAGAACCAGCATATAATAATAAAGTTGATATTCCGATCCAATCCCGATCCGCAACTGGAAGAACACCTCCATGCTCACCAGCATAGCGGACAAAAGCAGCGCTATACGATGCGGGTCATCTTCCTCCAGCAGCAGCTGAAACCATGAGCCAAAGCGCTTACGCTGCAGCAGGACAGCGGTACCCAGCACTACGGTAAAGTAAATACCTGTCACCATCATGAATTGTAAATCTTCATCCGCAGTCGGCAGGCTGAACAGTCTCGCGGACAGAACAGACGCTGCCATCTGAAACACCCCCGCCATACACACAGCAGCCAATGCCCGCCCGATTCCGATCCGCCAGCCCCATCGCACCCACAGGGTACACATCAGCACGTTCGCAACGGAAATTACAACATATAGGACCAGCCCGGATACTTTGAACACATTATACAGGCTTAAATGAATCAGACTTGCCAATGCCGGAGAGAATGCCAGCGCGGGCAGCTTTTTCAGCATCCGGCATCCCCGTTCGTCCATGATGACGTACAGATAGATTACCAGCGCAATATGACCAAACGAAAACTCCTGGAAACCGGACAGAAATAACGACCAAACGTCCAAGACGCCACCTCCTTCCCAACGAAATTATCATACCATAGCGGCAGATCTTTGTCCACGAATGCTCCGCGGAGCAAAAACGGGAAGATCAAGGATCCAAAGATTATACGGCAGATACAATAATTTGCTGAATTTCATATCCATTGAATTGATTTTACATTGCATTTCGTATGTACTATCAGTAAAATGAAACACAGAAGGAGTTATTCTTATGGCTAACACGACAAATTTCATTGTCCGTATGGACAGCGGCAGGAGGAAGCGCTCCGCGAACTGAAACGATGAGCAGGGAAATCATCTGGACCACCAGTATAATCCACGATAATTACCGTGCCCTTACACGCAGGATAAATTTTCATATGCAAGGCGGAGGAATGAGGCGTAACGGTGGCTACGTCGATTAACGGCGCTATGTGCCAGTGGCACATGTTCAGCGCGGACCGAAACGGAGTGTAGACCAACGCGGCAGATGAAAATTTAGACAAGTGAAAGGGGCGGATAATTATTGTGGATTATACCAGATTCAAAAAAGACTATAAACTTGCAATCAAACGTCACCGTGACATTGGCCTGCTGGACGACGTTATCCAGGCCCTGTCACGGGGTGACAAATTGCCGGAAAAGAACAAAGACCATGAGTTGTCCGGGGACCGGACCGGCACACACAGCACCAAAAAGGGAGTACACTATGATCATCAGCGCAAGCCGTAGAACCGACATTCCTGCATATTTTTCCGAATGGTTTCTCAACAGAATCGAAGCACAGTATGCTTATGTGCGCAATCCCATGAATATACGTCAGGTCAGCAGCATCAGTCTCAGCCCTGAACTCGTTGACTGTATCGTCTTCTGGAGCAAGAATCCCCGGCCGCTTATGGACAGATTAGAGCAGCTGCATAACTATATGTATTACTTTCAATTTACCCTGAATGCCTACGGCAAAGAGATTGAACAAAATCTTCCCGCCCTGGATGAAAGAATAAACACCTTTCAGGTATTGTCGGAGAAAATCGGCAGACAGCGTGTCATCTGGCGCTATGATCCTGTACTTTTAAACGACCGGTATACGATAAGCTGGCACGCCGAACAGTTCAACTATATAGCCTGTAAACTGTGCCGCCACACAGACAAAGTCACTATCAGTTTCATCGACCTGTACAGGAATATTACAGGCGCAGCAAAAAAGGAAAACCTCCACGAACTGTCTTCTGTACAAAAAGAAGCCATCGCAGAAGCGTTTGCTGCGACGGCTCATGCCTGCGGGCTGAAAATAGACACCTGCGCCGAAGACATCGATCTGTCCCGCTGGCAGATTGCACATGCCCACTGCATTGACGGAGAACTCATTTCCAGACTGCTTGGCTGTCCTGTCGATGCAGTCAAAGACAAAAACCAGCGCCTGGAATGCGGCTGCATGACAGGCATTGATCTCGGCCTCTATAATACCTGCCAAAATGGCTGTATCTACTGTTATGCCAACCACAATCCCACTGCCCGCCTCCGGAATATACAGGCGTATGATCCCGCCTCCCCGCTGCTCTGCAGCCAGCTGACAGAGGCAGATAAAGTCACGGAACGCAAAGTGAAAAGTCTTCAGTACTCCTTTTTTTGACAGCATCAGGATACAGTGAGAATCTTCCTGTGAAGCTGTATATGTCGACGGCTTCCACTTCCTTTCCCGGCGAATACTATCTGCATGCAACGATCGTAAACTCGCCCGGTAACTTCTCATTGTCCCATGCCGGATGTTCGTCAAACTTTCTCAGCACAAAACCGCTGCCAATAACGGCATTGATGATCTCACTCACCGTATATTTTCTGTAACTGCACCGTGGCATATTCTTCCGGATACTTTCTTCAAAAAAGCGGGCGTGTGCCATCTCTCCTTCAAAGATTTCCGTTGAAAAGTAACTCATCGTCGGCTGTTCAAGTCCCAGCAGATCCGCTGTTTTGGTAAAAGGATGGAAATCGCTGCATATCATCCTGCCACCTTTTTTTAATAAAGCAAACATAATATCCATGAACTCATTTATGTCATGAAAATAGTGCAGCACGCCGCCTTCCATAAACACTATATCAAAATAACCTCCGTACTTCTGCTGATCGATCTCCAGTATGTCGCATACCTCGAAATGCAGGTCAACCCCGGCAGCTGCCGCCACTTCAAGCGCATACCTCTTATTATCCTCCGAAATATCAAAGACCGTGACATCCGCTCCCAAAACAGCCAGCGGAACCGCCTTCTTTCCACAGGAACCGCATATGTTCGCAATTTTCATCCCGCTATAGGTATCGAAATAATCCGCATACTTTTTCAACATCCCGACCGGATCTTCCCGGTCCTGTTTTGCCCTGTCCGCCGGGGTGCCCGCCTGTTTCACCCAAAACTCATACGCGTTATATTCCCATGCCTTTTTATTCTGCATACTGTACGCTTTCATTCAGATCCCCTCCAACTCCCATCAGACTTTCAAACGTTTTTCAGGATATCATGGCAGGTTTTTATGTCATGGTACGCCGCGGGCTGTGCGTTTACACAAACCGGCATAGTTTCTTTTCTGCATCGCCCTGCCCACAGGGGCCGCCAGTATCCCGGCCGCTATACCGATGATCAACGCGTATTGCCAGCCGGCAAGAAAACCGCTCAGCAGGATGACCGCAGCCACAAACAGCCAGTATAAAAGCCCGCACTTCGCATTGGCCCTGTTCAGTTCCTTTATCATATCCATGCCACCCGAAGCGTGCGGGGCATCCTCTATGAATTTTGCCGCGCCGGCTGCCCCTGAACAGGCGCGGAAATCCGCACTGCCTTCGGCAGCCGCATTTCTGTACACCTCATTGCCGAGGATCTCCTGTACGGCTGCCCGGATTCCCGCACAGGAATCATCCCGCAGAAGGATCCCCGCGCCGATTTCCATAACCCTTCGCGCTACGGCAAACTGTTCCCCCGTCTGCGGATAAAGAACCATCGGCGCCGCCATGTACAAACTCTCGGAAACACTGTTCATTCCACAGTGTGTAAGAAAAACATCCGCTCTGGCAAGCACGGCAAGCTGGTCAACATGAGGATACACCCGGATATGCTCCGGCAAATCCCCCAGTTCTTCGCGGTTTACGAAGTCACCGCAGGATAGGATAACATCCACCTGCAGGTTTCCCAGCGCATGAATGCATTTCCTGTAGAAATCAGACCTGTCATTGATGACCGTTCCCATAGCGATATAGACAAGCGGCCGCGCTTTCTCCTTTTCAGGTAAAACACCGGAAAATACCGAAGGCCCCACAAAGGCATAATGATCCGAAAAGCTCTCCGCATACGGCTGAAACCGCCGCGAAGTATAGACGACAGAATCCGTGTCATTATCGCTCTGTACCAGCGACAGGACATTGAGACCGTCCGAAAAATAAGAAAAAATGGCGTCAAAAATACCGCCAGAAACTCGTCTATATGTGACAATCTGGCGGCAGGAGCATTTTTTTTCGTGTACTGCCCCGAAGAACCCCCCCTTTTTAAAAGAAAAAAGCCTGTATCAGGCCATGATCATCTCCATTATCCCGTTTACTCCGAGGAGGTTTACCACCCTTCGGAAATTGTAGGCAAGGAAAGAAAGCCCCATTTCAGCGGCTGCCTTCCGCTTTCCTTTTGTCAGCAGATAACCGGCTCCGTGCCATCTTTTCACAGTTCCGTATGGATGCTCGACCACAGTGTTCCGCTTCCGTAAATGCTGTTGGTTGGGGTAGAACCGCAGGATCACCCATTTGTCCCATGAACTTTCTTCTTCGGATAACGTGATCACTTTGAACCGGTGGCTTGTCTTCCGGACGATCCTGTTTTCCCTGGCTTTTTCATAAAAGGCTTCCTCTTTCCGTGTTTCACCCTCTTTGAATGAGACGATCCGTCTTTTACGCAGTGTACATTTGTTGGAGCATTTCAAACAGGCTGAAAGTCTGTGATACCTGCGGATGGAGGGATCCTTTTTGCCGTTCGGATGTCCCGGGCCTGCGTAGAACAGCGTCTGGCCCATTGGGCAGATAACTATGTCTTTTTCAATATCACGCTCAAAATATGGCTGTAACGGCGGATCCCTCCTGACTTCCACAGGCGCTTTCTCCAATCCGCCCTGTGCTTTCATTTCTGCATAGGAAACCAGTTCCCCCGTTTCTTTATCCAGATACAGGCTGCTGCCCTGTTCCCGGCGTTTCACTACTTCCAGTTCCACATCGCCCCGCTGCAGGATCTCTGGCAGCATACCGGCTGATATGCACAAAAGAAGGGTATCTTTGTCTTTTGAAGACAGCATTTCCCCGGTCACTTCCGTGTCGGTTTTCTGAAACCGGAACATTCTGCTTTTCTCGCCTTTATTTGGATGCGTTGTAGGGGTATCCCCATTTAGCAGGCACTGCAGGATTTCTTCATCGTTGCTGTATCCCCTGTCTGCGATGCCTTCAAGGTTCTCCACTCCTAATGCGGCTTTTGAGGCATCAATGCCGTTCCCAAGCAGATGCCAGTCCGTGCATTCATTTGTCACATCATAATGGACGATCAGATGGTTTTCCGATTCCACTGCTGTCTGCACGTTGAAGCTCGGCCGGATGCCGTCCCTCGTTTTCATAAGGCGGCTTTCCGGGTCGGTGGTGCAGATGTGGTTCTCCCCGCTGCCTGCCATCCGCTCCAGCGCTTCAGTCAGCTGGGTCTTTCGGCGTTCCAGATAATCCAGCACTCCGGCAATATCTTCTTTTGTCAATGCGCCCGGCTTGGATTCGGCAGTATCTGTTTCATCCAGCTCTTTCATGTATCTGCTGATCTTTTCCTCCACATCCAGAAGGACCTTCTTGGCATTGCTGCTGACATAGCTTTTATTGTCAGCATTCACCGCACGGAATTTTGACCCGTCGATCACCACTGATTCATGCGATAGCAGCCCTGCTCTGTTGCACAGCTTCACAAATGCCTTGAACACTTCTTTGATTGCTTTTGCATTATCTTTCCGGAAGTCTGCAATGCAGCGGAAATCCGGGACAACCTTCTTAAGAAGCCACATCAGTTCCACATTCCGGGCTGCCTCCTTCTGCAGCCGTCTGGAGGAACGGATGTGGTTCAGGTAGCCATACATATACAGTTTCAGCATATCGCGGGGATCATAACCGGGACGGCCTTCTTTTGCAGGAGCCGCTTTAAAACCCATGAGGGCTATATCCAGTGAATCGATAAAGGCATCAATGGCACGCACCTCATTATCCCCGCCAACATAATCGTCGAGGGTATCAGGCAGTAAGATTACCTGGTTTCGATCTGCTCCTTGAATATACCCCATGCCTGCATCCTCCTTGGTGGTTCTGATGGCTTAATTATACCATATCCTGAACCTTGCCTCCATGTTTTCCAGAGTTTTCGGACAGTCTGCATTTTTTACATGATAACCGCAGGGTTTCAGTTTTTTCAGTTCCCGGACAATTCTCGGCAGCCCGAAGATCATGTCCGCTGTTTCCTGCAGGCTGTTCTTCATATAGCCGGAAGACAGCTGATTGAAGGCGAAGGTACTTGTGGACACCACCATCGGCACGCCGTGTTTCCATGCATTCAGCTTCCCCCAGAAACAAACTGAGTCCGTATACACCACATTCGGCTGAAAAGACCGAAACTCCTTGTCCAGAAAATCATTCATGCTAAGCGTAATGCGAATATCCTGCACCGTCATTTCTGTGGCGGAGACACTTTTCAGTCCTGCTTCTTCCTGCCCGGACAGCTTTGGCAGAAATGCGTCACAGGAAATGAACTCTGCCCCGGTGGCTTTAATCTTCTTCTCGAATACGTCAAACGAATAGAAGCGCACGGCATTTCCACGCCTTACAAGTTCGGCGGCCACCGGAAGCATGGGATTTGTGTGCCCATGTGCCGGAATACAAAAGAAGGCAACTCTCTTCACTCTCCCTCACCATCCTTTTCCTGAAACACCGCCCTGAACAATGCGACATCTTACTGCATTTTATCCGTAAAACCGTACACTTCTCAAACACCGGTCACAAACACTTCTGCAGGCCCAGTTCCCTCTCAACCAAAGCAAAAGTGTCCTCAATACTCCTGTTCTCTTCTCTGACGATGACCCGAAAACCGGCGTTGAGAAAAGCGTCATACACCGCACGGGAATTAATCCTTTTCAGACACTGCCTGAAATTTTCCATTGCCCGTTCGGAATCCTCTTCGGCCATGAGTAATTGATATAGAAACTGCTTTTCTTTGTCTGGTCTTTCAAAAAAGCGGTTGACCGATATATCCGGGTCAGCCAGCATGATCAACACATGCTCCTTATCCGATATCTTTCTCAACGTTTCCAGGGAAATATTGGTGTCCACAAAAATCTTTTTCCCTTCGGAGCTCAGCTGCTCCAGAATATCAAGTTCCAAAATTTCACACTCTCCGGATACCCCTTTCACCCAGGCTTCATATTCATCCGGCGTTCGTCTGATGAAATCACGCCAGTCCCGCAGGTCTCTCGTGTATGTCAGACACGGAAATCGCTCCTGGTCTAATTCGGATAATAATGCATCATGATAATTTTCTTCACATGCAATCCCGTTATACTTCTCGGCCAGCCGCTTCACCATCGTGGATTTGCCGGCATATGCCGTCCCTGTTATGAAATATATGTGATCTGATTTCATCCTGTTCTCCTGTTATCTTGTTAGCCTGTGCGAATATTGTTGTAATATCTTTGTACTGATTCTCACACACATCGCCCAAGATCTTTTTCCACCCATCATATTAATCTTCCGGTTGCCTTCAAGCGTGCTGCATGGCCTGTCCATTTAGAAGAAAAGCGGGGGTTGCTTTTGCTTCCCAATGGCGGTGTGGGATTCTTTCTTTTTTACCATTTGTCATATGTAGAGTATATCACACGCAGTTCCGTCCGGTAAAGATACCCCGCAAAAGGCGGTCTGGAGAATACCTGATAAATTCTTTCCGTTAAACCATCAATAGACAATCCATAAACAGGCCTTCATAATTATTAAAAAAATAAGGAGCGTGCCTGTTTATGAATACCTTAAATAGCTATATTTCGGAATATATTGAATACTGTGAGTATCGGAAGCGTTTAGACTCCAAAACATTGAAAGCATACAGGATAGATCTAACCCAATACACAAAATACTGCTCTGATATATCTGACTGCTTTTGCAAAGATGTTGTGGACGGTTTTATTACAGATCTGCACAGGCAGTATAAGCCCAAAACCGCAAAACGTAAAATTGCAAGTTTAAAAGCATTTTTCCATCACATGGAATATAAAGAAATATTGGCAGAGAATCCTTTTTCAAAGCTGGACATCCGCTTTCGCGAACCCAAACTGCTTCCAAAAACAATCCCTTTTCACTCCATACAGACATTCCTGTCTACCCTTTATGCCCAGAAGAAACTGGTTAAATCAGAGTATCAGCTTCGTTGTTGTATCCGAGATATTGCTGTTATTGAATTATTATTTGCCACCGGAATGCGGATCTCTGAATTATGCTCCCTCAAACCATTGGATATAGATCTGGAGAGCAACAATATTTTGATTTATGGAAAAGGAGCCAAAGAAAGAGTTATCCAAATTGGCAATAAAGAAGTTATTGCCGCACTGAAATTATATAAAAAGACCTTTGAAAAAGATATGGATTCATGTGGATATTTCTTTGTAAACAGACTCCAGCATAAGTTGTCCGACCAGTCCATCCGCTTTATGATCAATCATTATGCTGAACTGGCCGGTATCAGCCAGCATATCACACCCCATATGTTCAGGCACTCCTTCGCCACGCTTTTGTTGGAACAGGATGTTGATATCAGATATATCCAGAGGATGCTTGGGCACAGTTCTATCAGTACAACAGAGATTTATACGCATGTGTCAAGTTCGAAGCAAAAGGAGATTCTTGTGCACAAACATCCCAGGAATTCCGTGGATGTTAATAAAGGATAATACCAGATTATCAGTAATTATGAGTACTTTGTTGGAAATTCATCTGAATAAGATATATAAGATTATCTGTGATTAGAGGATGTAGATAACCATATGTTGTCTATCACAATTTGGTTTTTTAATGAATTAATAGGAGATTTTATGTTTGAAACACTGTTTGCACAACAAAATCAAATATATGAGTATGTTTTAGAAGATATTAGAAATGAAAATAATAGAATTGCCTTATTGGGAAATTCAGGTTGTGGAAAAACAACTTTAACAGAACATATTATCTATTCAATAATTAGTTTGTCTGATGAATGGATGGTTTTTAATTTTACAGGAGATGAGTATTGTGTAGAAAAAGATTTTTTTCCATTAATTTCTGGATTAGATAACTATAGCCAAAAATATAATATTTCAAAGCTAATAAAAAAAACTATTCCTAAATTACTAGATGATGGCAGTGAAAGGGGAAATGTTTTATCATATGTATTGGACACCATTTTAAATCGAAAAACAGAAAATGAACTATACATCAACAATATCTTTAGTGAAGAAGAAATAGATATATTATATAAAATAAAAAGTTGTATTTCCGGTAAACGTTGTTTGTTCTATTTGGATAATTTACATTGGTGGGATAGTAAATCACTTCATTTTTTTTATATGTTGTTAAAGTATTCTGATACATATTTAAAAGAGCTAAAGCATGCTATAATCCTATGTAATATCACGACGGATCAAGTGAAACCTTATGAAAAAAAAGTTAATTCTATAATGTTTGATTTTGATTTTAGACGATATAACTTCGAAAAACTAACGCAAGGTGAATATAGTATATGCCTCAAAGATATGGGATTTTATATCGAAGAAAGTATTTCGAAATTACTTTACAAATTAACAAACCAAAATTTTGCTATTACAAAAGCGGCACTTTCATCGCCGTCAATGTCAACGTATACTAGCATATCATCAGAAATTAGAACCGATGAAACTAAATTTTTAAAAATTCTCGTTGAAATGCGTTTAATGGAATTGGGTGCAACGGGAGAACAGATTACAGAGGTTTTAAAGTATGCCTCATTAATTGGCTATGCTTTTTCATTAAAAGAATTAGAATACTTAGTACCATACAATGATAACGAAGTTATACAAATTATTCATAAAGCTAATAGTCTCTATCTTATTGAACCGGAACAAATGCTTTATCATTTTACACATGAAATAATTCGTGAGTTTTTTAGGAAAAAAATAGAAGCAGATAATTTTAGCTATTTACAAAAAACTATTGACTGCTTAAAATTATTGCATCCATATGATTATGTGACAAGAATAGGTTATCTTCTTAAAATAGGCGATATTTGTGAACTAGAAAAAGTATATGGATTAAAACTTATAGATCAACTTGAAAAAACTGGTTCTTGTGAACAAAATTATGAATTTAATATTATTGTATCTGATGATGCCAAAAACTTTTATGATAATATAATAAGTGCATATATTGCCTTTCAAAGTGGTAATTATACGAACGCAATTAGGTTTTTGAAATGTATCGAAGATATATACTGCATTGAATTCTTGTCAACACGTGATATACTTTTATCACAATGTTTGACAAAAAGCATATCAAAAAACTCTCGCGAACAGGCAGTAAGCATTCTTGAGCGTTACTTGGAAAATGAGAAACAGTTCACAGAAAAGCAGATTTGGGCTAGCACAATGCAGTGTTTACTTACAGCTTATATACATATACGGGATATTTCCAATGCGCAAGTTGTTTTAGATAAGCTCTATGAATTTTATAGTAAAAATTCAAAAATATGTTCCGACTATAAAAAAGAATTAAATATTATGCGTAGAAAATGTACACCATTTTATGAATTAGAAGTTGCAACTATTCACCTTAGAAAATCTGTCAGTTTTTTTTCACCATCACAAGATGATTACTTTATATTGTATCCACGCCAGTATTTTATGTCTTTAATTAATTATAGTTCAAATCAAATATGTATGGGAGAATTTTTAACTGGATTTGATAATGCCCAAATTGCATTAAATTTGTATAATCAGATGCCTGGAATGCGGTTTCCGCGATTAGAAATAGCTATGAACAATTATTTGCTGTCAGGTTTTCTATCAAAAAAGATGAATATAAGTGATACAATTACATCATTTTGCGCTCTATTGCAAAATTTAGAGGAAGTAGCCGATAAAGTATTAATTCAAGCAAATTTATCTGCATTGTATTTAATGAACTTTCAGAGAGACAAGGCATTTTCCTTACTTAGTATTCTTAATGCTGATATTGAAGAATCAAATTGTAAAGAATTCTCTTATATTTATCATGTAAAAACTAATCTTCTTATTATTGCGATTTTAGAATATAATTGGCAGAAGGCAGAAATGATTGTAAGTGAGTTAGAAGAAATTATTCCAAATCTGTACCAGAATTTTTTCTTTGCAGAAAAACATAGGTTATTAACGAAGTTAGTTAGTCAACATAAAGAAATCGCATATGATTACTCATTTGCGACAATTCTTCTCAATGAAATATCATCTTTGAATTCAGCTTGGAAATATTATGGATTATTGCCTGCTTTTGATACATTAGAATATTGGAGCGAACCTTAGAATGTGTATAAGTTATCTGATTATTATTATCAAAATAACCAGATAACTTATAGGTATGTTCAAATTATTGGATATATTTATCTAATGCTATTCCAACTAATGCAGTAAGCATCTCGCAATATGAATAACCAAAAGTTTTAAAAACATGATATGTAGAAGAAAAATCGCCGTAGCCGGGATTTGTTGCGACATCAGTAACAAAATACTGTTGCTGAGGAGTGATTCTATAGTCTATACGCCCTAATCCGGATATATTGAGTGCGGAAGCTATATATTTGGTGCATTCTTGGATTTTGGGAGCAGTTTCCGGGCATTCTTGCATGAAATCATAAAACTCATAAGGGTGATTTTTGCGAATATCATAATCTAAAATTTTATCTCCTAAGGTTTTATTATCCCCTAATTTTATACCCACAGGTGGAAAAACAAAAGTACCTTTTCCGTATATAAAAGAAACCTCTACTTCGTATCCATATATAAATTTCTGGATAATGACATCTTGTTTATATTTTTGACTTATTATATCAATTAGGCTATCTTTCGATTCATCATAGTTATAAATATTATTTTTATCCAATCCAATGCTAGATGTCTCATAATTTAATTTTAAAATAATTTTTTCATCTATAGGAGGTTTAGCGTTTAATACCCATCCTTGATTATATCTGTACAGCCAACTTTCAGGCACAGGAAAGCCCCAATTTTCTAATAAACATCCTGAATTATATTTATCTCGACACAAACTGACAACATATGCATTACTATTATTATAATAGATATGGTGTAAATCACAAAATGCTGGGATCAATGATTTTCGTCCTACCTTTGTACCCTTTTGGGCAGAATTGATTACTAGTAATTCTTGTCCGTGCATTTTTTCGCATTTTTTTGTTAATACATCACTCATAAATTCTGTTTCATCGAAATATGAAATTACATCAAACCCCTCTTGCCTTAAAGAACTAAGAATTTTATTATATTGTTGCAAAGTTAGATATTCACTAGTAATGGAATCACCACTATAGTCATCCTTATCAACGGTTAAGCCTTCGACATTACATACAAGAATTAATTGCAACTTGGGCTTATATTCATTGGCTAAATTTATATATTTATCTAAGAATTTATTTCTTTTCATAAAACTGTTCCTTTCATATTAGAAATTTATCTATCCAATTTGGCATAGTGTTCTTTGAAAGCATTTTCAATCTTGATTTTTAAAATATAATATATATTTAATCCAAATGATATTCTATAGTCGTTTTTTAAAATTTTATTTTACGATGTATTATCAACGTAACTTTTCCATAATCGAGAAAATTCTTCATTCAAGAAAATTAATGCCACCATATTAGGAAGTATAATAAATCCCACTGCCATATCTGCCAATGTCCAAATTATATTTACAGATAAAGTAACGGATAACAATGGCGGAACGAAATAAAACCAGCTCGCCCTTGCTGCTATTTTTGTAGAGAATAGATATTTTAAACTTGTACAATATTCTATAAAAAAGCTTATATACGAAGAGAATGTGAAAAAGCAAACTATAACACAAACAAAAAAGTCCCCCCATGTTCCGAATAAACTATTAAAAGCTTCCAAATTAAGTGCTATTCCATCCAATCCATACTTCCAAGAAGAAGTAATTAAAACGGAAAATCCTGTAACTGTGCATATAAAGCAATCAGCTATAACTTCAATTACTGAATATATACCTGCTTCAATCGGATGTTCAACAATGGATTTGGCATATATAGTAGTTGATGTTCCCTGTCCTGCTTCATTAGAAAAAATCCCCCGTGAAAAACCTTTTGAAATTGTCATCATTATTGTTGCACCTGCAAATCCACCAATTATAGGAGTAGGATTAAAAGCATAATAAAAAATCTCTTTCATAACATTAGGGAAATACTCATAATTATAGATAATAATAATTACAGTACTAATAATATAAGCAACACACATAAAAGGGGCAAATAGTTTACAAAAGGTAGTTATTCTTTTACTACTTCCCATTTTTAAAACTATAATTCCGAAACAAACCCATATAATTCCGCTTATAATTGCAGGAAAGCCGAGTGCATTTTGTAGTGTAGTTGCAAATGTATTAACTTGAACAAAGCATGCGTCTGTAATAACTAAAATTAAAAGAAAGATCGCATAAATCTTTCCTAAGAGTATGCCTATTTTCCCCTTTATTCCTTTATTGATATAATACATTGGGCCACCCCAATATTTCCCATCAATATCTCTCTTACGATATTCAACTGCCATTGTTACTTCTATCATTTTTACTATCATACAGATAATAGATACAATCCAAATCCAAAAAATAGAACCTGGTCCACCGACTGAAATTGCAACCGCAACACCAACAATATTTCCACTTCCGATTGTTCCGGAAATTGCAGTTAATAGGCAATTGAGTAGTGGGATTTCGCCAAGATTTGACTTTCTATTAGTTTTTGTTTTAAATGTTTTTTTGATGCAATATAAAAAGCCATGGTATATTTTTGTTGCATAATACAAACCTACTAATATAATCAAGACTAAAAGTGGACCTTCCCATAAAAAATTTGTAATAGATACAATTAATTCAATAATATACAACGATATTTTCAACTCCTATCCAATTGTCAAAATGCAACAAAGTACTCATAATTACTGATAATCTGGTATTATCCTTTATTTATGCACTTTTAGCAATCCATTAATATCGCATTCCCCCCATAAACTCTATTATAAAATTTGCTCCCCATATCTTAACATAACTCTAAAAATACATATGATAGCCCTTCATTCTCATTATCAACTTAGAATTACGAGAAATCATCTTCATCACTTTTCCCATAGTAAATACACTTTTTCTTCTACTACAGGTAACACCCTATATCCATTTCTAAAATGTTAACGAATATATTCAATAAAACTTCCTCTTAACTTGTCCTGCGTACCTTCCCTCTACCCAAACTACTTCTTTAATATTATACTTCTCCTGCACTTGTAATTCAATATCTTTCCCATCATTTTACATTCAAATTTTTCTAACCAGAATGGCCTATCAAAACAAGAAATCCTTTATTTCTCTGCAAACATCACCACCTTTTCCTGTCCTCTCCTTTGCAAAAATCATTGTACATGGTAAAATAAGTAAAACAAACGAATCATACCAGAAAATCATCAACACAAAAAGTATGGAGAAATACAATGATCGGCATCTATTTCAGTGGTACAGGAAATTCAAGGTATTGTATTCATAGGTTTTTAGAAGAATATGACAAGAGCAGTCCGGCCTTTTCCATAGAACAAGCCGAAGCGGTCACGCACGTCATCGCTGCGCGCGAAATCGTAATATGCTACCCGGTCCAGTTCAGTAATATTCCTAAAATACTCCAGGACTATATCATCACAAACAGGCAGATCTGGCTTGGGAAAAGAATTTTCATTATCGCGACCATGGGGCTTTTCAGCGGTGACGGGGCCGGAATCCTGGCACGGCTTTTCAAAAAATACGGTGCGGTCATAACCGGCGGCCTGCATCTGAAAATGCCGGACAGTATCTGTGACGAAAAAGTTTTGAAACGAAAATACGAGAAAAATCTTACATTGATAAGAAACGCAGACGCAAAAATCCATAAAGCGGTCACCCGGATCAAAAGCGGAAAACCGCCACAGGAGGGATTGGGTATCTGGTCTCATGCTGCCGGACTGTTTGGCCAAAGGCTTTACTTCTACAGCAAGACAAAACACTACACGAGTAAGTTGAAGATCGACCAGCAAAAATGTATCGGGTGCGGCTTATGTGAAACGCTGTGCCCCATGAAAAATATCAGATCAGAAGACGGTACTGCCTTTGCCGGCAATCAATGTACCATGTGCTATCGCTGTATCAACAAATGCCCCAGACAGGCGATCACCTTATTGGGAAAAAATGTGATCGAGCAGTACGACATAAACAAATACCTTTAAGGACTTTGCTTTTAACAGAGTCGTCATCGAAAATTGATCACCCACCTGTTTTCCGCCTGATAGTAGATCAACCATACTCTTATGCTCTGACCATGAAGGACCAGTGTACAGTCATATTCCATGGCGGGAACTCCGGCATACCGCTTCTTTTCCTGAGAATGGACTGTGATTTCCCGGATTGTCTGTATTTCTCCATTCTCATCCTGTATTTTCAACATCAGGGGCATAATCCTTCCGGTACTGGTAAACCAGCACTGACAGCCGATTCTTTTCTGTGTTCCCCTGACACTGCCTGCATCTGCCCCGGAAGAATGCGCACCGATTCCAAATGCCATCTTCTACTCTCCCCTTTCCACCGGATCATTGCCCGCTCATATGGTCAATAGGCTGATTCAGAAACGCAGCCCGCATAAGAGCGTCTGTTCCAAAACGTTTTCTTATATCATCCACCGTCTCATCCATCCTGGCGATCTTTTCATAATCCATTTCATCAAACAGATTCAGCTGCCTGCCGGAGTCTGCCCCGCTTATCCTGCCCGTGTGCACCCCCAGATGACGGATGGGATTTCCGTTCCACAGTTCCCGGAACAGGCCGCTGGCTGCCTTATAGATTTCTATGGTCAGGTCTGTCGGGTTCTGCAGCCCCTTTTGGTGCGATACACAGGACAGATCCGAATACCGGATCCCCACGGATACCACGCGGACCTGTACCCGGTCTGCGCGCAGACGGTTTCCTACTGTTTCGGAAAGGGCCAGGAGCACCCGGTCCGCCGTCTCTACATCTGTCACATCACAGGGCGTCGTAGTGCTGTTCCCATAGCCTTTATTTGCCGGAAGCTGTGCCAGCACCGGGGAAAGATCGATGCCGTTGGCAAATCCCCATATGATCTCCCCCTGTTTCTTCAACATCCTTTTCAACCATGCCGGATCTGCACCTGCCAGCTCCCCGATGGTACGGATTCCCATGGATAACAGTTTCCCCGCCGTGGCATGTCCCACAAAGAACAGATCCGATATGGGGAGCGGCCACATCTTTTCTTTGATCTCCTCCGGATACAGGGTATGCAGCCGGTCCGGCTTCTGAAAATCCGACGCCATTTTTGCAAGCAGCTTATTGGTAGATATCCCTATATTGACCGTAAATCCCAACTCCTCCCGGATGCGGTCTTTGATCTGCAGCGCCGTTTCTTCCGGCGTTCCGAACAGATGGCAGCTTGCACTCATGTCCACAAACGCCTCATCAATACTATATTGTTCCACAACATCGGAATATTCCCGCAGAATTGCCATAAAAGCAGCGGAACACTGCTCGTACAGTCCATAATCGGGCGGAACCAGAAGCAGATTCGGGCATTTTCTTCTGGCCTCCGGAATGGACTCGCCTGTCTTGATCCCGTATGCCTTAGCCGGGATGGATTTTGCCAGTATGATCCCATGCCGCAGGGTAATATCTCCCCCTACCGCAGAAGCGATCTCGCGCAGATCCTGCCTTTCCCCTTTATGGGCCAGACGATAAACGGCCTCCCAGGAAAGATAGGCCGAATTGACATCTATATGAAAAATAATATTTCCCAAACGCATGTTCACCTCCTGTGCATTCATTGTAGTAAACATACGTTCTATTTTCAAGCGGTAATATCTGTTAAACAGACCACACCTTTCCACCTGAAATCAAAAGGCAGTTCAGAACAGGCTCAACTGTTCATAATCCGTCTTACGCTCCAGAAGGCAGGGAGTTTTGTGCAGGATGTTTGCTGTCTTCGCATCATGAAATATCCATTCTGCGATCTCCTGCCGCTCCAGGACCAGCGGCATTCTGTCATGCACCGGCTTCATGGAAGCGTTTGCGGCAGTCGTAAGGATCACAAAATGCTCTCCGTCTTCATACCGTCTGCCAAGCCCCGCCATAAACAAAAGCGGCATATCGTTCCTGCAAAATGTGTTCTTCTCTTTCCGGGGATTCCATTCGTAAAACCAGGATGCCGGGACCACGATACGCCTGTGCAGTATGCCGTCCCGGAACAAAGGCTTTTCCAGCGCCGACTCACATCTGGCATTGAAGATCAGCTTTTTCCCTTCATAGCCGGGAAATCCCCAGCGCTGCCAGCCGCAGCACAGGGAGCCGTCTTTTTCCGCCAGCACCGGCGCCTCCTGCCCCGGATAAATATCGCCGGCCACGATCCTGCCCACAGCCTGCATAGATGCCTGTCTTTGCCTTTCTTCCATCTGTCGGAGCAGCTTTGCAATCTCTCTGGCCGTCTCATCATCCACATAATATCTGCCGCACATAAAAGTCACCCATTCCTGCCTGCACAAGTTTCTTTGCCCTACTGCTTATTCTGCCCCGTCTCAAGTCGGCGCATACCCGGGAAACCTATGTTTTTCCTTATGCCGCATTCCATTTCTATCCGTCATAAAATATCAGGTTTAACCGACTCTCAACTTTTTCTCCATGATCTCATAGACCAGCTTCACATCATTTTCCAATTCATATATTCCATGCCCCACAGTTTTATAGCCCCGATGCTCGTATAAACACACTGCGGGAAGGGATGCGTCCAGAATGGCCGTATCGTGCTTTTTTCGGATTTCGTTTTCCAGACAGTTCATGATCTGCGTGCCGCAGCCCTGCTTTTGATGCGAAGGCAGCACATATACCCCCGTTATATGGTTATTGTCAAAACATCCTGTACCGGCGATCACATTGTCAACCACCAAAACACCCATATTTCCAGACGCAATACCGTCCAAAATATGCTCTTTACTATGATGCCGGCAAAAGAACTCTGCTACCTCTTTCGGGTAATACTTCGGATATATTGTTTTGATGGCTGTGTGCAAAATATCGTGAATTGCATCTACCATGTCAGAAGTCGCTGTTATGTATTCCATCCTGCTTTTCGTTCCTTTCGCTTCGTCCGGCCGCAAAACGCTGTAAAAACGTCATGGGCACTTTTCATGGCAAAGTATGTTTGCCAATGTCCGTATCAATCAGATTATCTTACACAAATATGCCGTTTTCCATCTCTTTCTATATGCTTTTCCTCAAATAATATGGTATCGTTTTGTATAGCCATATAAATCCTGCATGTTAATATGCGTTGCTTGCCGCAACGGGCAGTTTCTAATACAATAACGGCAACAACTGAAAGAAAGGTGGTGCTCTTCAATGTTAAATGAAAACATAAAAGCAATCAGAAGATCCAAAGGATTCTCGCAGGAGGAACTTGCCGTCAGGCTGAATGTGGTGCGGCAGACAATCTCTAAATGGGAGCAGGGATTGTCCGTTCCCGACTCTGATATGCTGCTCTCCATATCGGAAGCGCTTGAAACACCGGTAAGCATTTTGCTTGGAGAAACGGTTGTGGAGCCGGAAGTCGATGATCTGAAAGCAATTTCCAAAAAACTGGAAATCATCAATTTGCAGCTTGCACAGAGAAAGACTACCAGAATGAAAATACTTCATTGGCTGTTGATCTCATTGTGCATGGCCGTAGTTGCAATTTTCGTGGTCTTAATACTGCTGAACAGTCCTTATCTTGGCTGGAATTATAATGACCCTGAAACTGCTGTGGCCGGAGTCGTTTTTCACGCATTTGAATGGCTGTTTGTCAGACTCGCTCCCCTGATCCTGATCGGGACGATCGCTGGAATTTTCCTGACACGGAAAAAAGATTAATCGCCGCTTCTGTCCGATCGCTGCTCCGGTTGAGCCGCGATCGGACAGACAGTTCTTAAAACCTTCCTTCAAATTAAAATCCGTATTCAACAGTAATCTGACTTCCGGCTTTTGTCTTCTTGACCTTGATCTGCTGCGGAATATTCTCTATCAGTTCTTCCCTGTGGCTGATGATGCCCACCAGCTTGTTACTCCCAGTCAGATTTATCAGAATTTCCATCGCATTATCCAGCGATTTCCTGTCTAACGTTCCAAAACCTTCATCTACAAAGAGTGCATCCATCTGCACACCGCCAAGATTGGACGACACTGTGTCAGACAGTCCCAGGGCAAGGCTCAGTGAGGCCTTAAAGCTCTCCCCGCCGGAAAGATTTCCCACGGGTCTTCTGTGTCCCGTATAATTGTCCAGCACTTCCAGGTCAAGGAAATTGTTGCTTTTCCTGCCGGGAGAATTCTCCTGACGATACAGCTCATACTGTCCGTCGCTCATTGGCAGCAGCCGCCTGTTTGCCGCAGCGATGATCCCGTCAAATCCCGCAGCCTGGATATATTGCTCCAATGTAATCTTTCCGTTTCCCGTTGTGCCTTTGACCAGGTTATAAAGCCGCTGACAGATCCCATTCTCTTTACGTGCCTTTTCTAACTCTTCTCTCCTGTCAAGAATACTCTTTTGCTTCTCCTCATTCGTATGTATTCTGTTTTCGCTGTTATTACAGTTCTTTCTGATCAGATCCACCTTCGCGCCCTGCTCATCACATACGGCCTGTAACGCCTGAATGTCTATCACCTTTTTGCCTTCTGCGTCCTTCTTTGCATCTGAAAGCTGTTTTTCATTCGTTGCAACATCCTGATCATATTCGTGAATCACTTTGTCCGACGATGCGATATCCTCCTCCCTCACAACACATGTCAGCATTTCCTCTACAGAAGAGAATCCATTTGCACTGACTTCTTTATTCAGCTTCTCTCTTAAAGTCTCTTCATCCTTTTTCTGCTGATCCAGGCTGTCCTCCAGGGTCTTTAACTTTGACCGGGCGGCGGTAACATTGTCATCAGCGTTTTTCTTTTCCGCATCTGCCTTCTTGATGTCGTCCAATATCTTATTTTTCTTCGTCTCCGCCTGTGTTCTCTCTTTCTTTGCTGTTTCCCAATCCGGGAAGCTCAATTTCTCAAGCGTCTTTAATGTGGCTGTCGTTGTGGTCAGTTCCTGGTTCGTTTTTTGTCTGTTTTCGCCAAGGTCCTCTTTTTTCGAATTGAGCTTCTCTGTCTCATCTCCCTGCGCAGTTTCGAGCTCTTTTTCGGCCTTCTCAAGTGTTGTGCAGTCCCGACCAAGGGAATTACACTTTTTTATATTTTCCTTTGATCTTGTCTCAACCTGCGTTTTCGCTTCCTTTACTGCCTTAAGTAATTCTTCAAGCGATTTCTCCTCTGCCTCCATGTCCAGAAGCGGGTTTTCCATGCAGTCTGATATCGTTATCCTAAGCTGCTCCTCAAACTCTTCCAATGAGGTCTTCGCTTTTTCCGCCTCCGTATTTGCACTGTTCTTTTTATCGCAAAGCTCCGCTTCCTTTTTCTGAAGTTTTTTGAAATCATCTTCGGAAATCGAAACGTCTTTCAGCTCAGCCGGCTCCGGATGATGTACGGATCCGCATACCGGACATTTCTCTCCTTCTACAAGTTTTTCTGCCAGAATACCGGCTCTGCTGTCTTCGAGAATACGCTCAGCCTCTTCTCTCCTGCCGCTCGCTTCTTCGTATTTGTCACGTATCTCTAAAAATGTGTTCTGTTTTTTGGCAAGGTCCTTTTTCTTAGCTTCTCTTTTCGGCATCTGATCGTCTATGACTGCATCTAAATCCGCCAGAAGATCCGTCAGCTTTTCACTCTCATTTTTTGCCGCTGTCAGCTCAGCCGGCTTACCTTTTAACGCCTTAACTGTTTCGGTAAGCGCTTTGATCTTCTCTTTCAGAGCTTTCTCAATTTCTTTCAAGTCTGCTTCTTTCGCACTGATAGTGTCATCGAGTTCTTTGAGTTCCTTCAGCTTTCCTTCCAGTTCCTCTTTTTGCTGATATTGCTTTTCCTCATCGTCGATCCGGCTGATCGTTTGTCGTAATCTGTCAACCTCCGGTTCCTGTCTGCCGGCAGCGTCAAGTGCATCTTCCGCCTGCTTTACAGCTGCCTCGGCCGCCTCCAGACTGGATTTGGTTATTTTAATCTGCTTTTGGGTCAGAGATACTTCCTCACGCTTTTGCGTCCATGCGGTATAAGACGGATTCACATGACGAGTGGCTTTCTTCTGTCTGTCCAAAAGCTGTTTCTGCTCATCAATTTCCGCCTTTCTTTTTTCAAGCTCCTCTCTTTCCTTTTCCAGTTTGTCCCGCTTCTCGATAAACCGGTTATTGATCTCAGCGCGTGCACGCGTGTCTTTGTTTTTCTCTAACTCCGTCTCTGCTTCTTTCAAATCTGCTTTCATGCGCTCTAATTCTTCTCTGTCTGACAAAATCAAACGTTCCATTACCGCTAAAAGTTCATCCAGATTCCATGCACTTCCGGATCGTCCGGCCCTGCTCTTAAGATCCTCCAGTTCATCAAACAGCGCATCTTCTTCCTTTGCCGACACATCCTCAAAATGCTGAATAATACTCTTTTCAGCATTTTCCTTCATCCTGTGGCTTGCATCCATTCGATCTTTCAATTTGTACTCTATATTTTTATAGCTGTCTGTTAGAAATATGGTACGTAGTATCTCTGTTCTCTGCTCCGTTTTCGCATTTAATAAATCCCAGAATTCCCCCTGTGCGATCATCACGATCTGTTTAAACTGCTTCTCATTGATGTGCAGCAGTTCCTTTACGGCAGTATTAACCTGCGTCAATCCCTCTATCGGCGCCTGCCCCTCTTCGTAGAGAACCGCCTTTTCCTTTTCTAATATCACACCGGAGCCACGTTGTTTTTGCCTTTCATAGGAGGGTTGTCTCCAGACATGAAATTCACGTCCCTGATGTGAAAAATAAAAGTCCACATAGCTCTGAACAGAATCTTTGGCATACTCGCTTCTCAAATTTTTCGTATCTCTATATGTTCCGCTGGTCGTTCCGTATAATGCAAAACATATCGCATCAAATATCGTAGTCTTCCCCGCACCTGTGTCTCCGGATATCAAAAACAGGCCCTTCTCTTCAAAGGCAGCAAACTCTATGTCCGGAATCCTCCCCGCATAGGGGCCAATAGCACTTATGATCAGTTTAACCGGCTTCATTTATCACACCTGCCTCTCGTGCTGCTGTCCTCATAACATCCATTTCCTCTTCTGTGATCTCACAACCATACATCTGCCTGTAAAAATCTCCGATCAACTCAGGAAATGATTTGTTTTCGGCAATTCTGCTGATATCCACCTGCTCGATATCTCTTGTATGTGAATTGTCATAATCAATCCGAACCGTATTCGGATAGGTCTGCTGGAATACTCCCATTGCATCATTGATGATCTCTTCATCGGTCAATGTTGCATAGATGAAATCATCCGGCGCTTTTACATTCTTTTTATCCAGCAGTTCCTTCAACTTCCCCTTTATATGTCTCAGGTCCCTCATCGGCTTTAAGTGGACAGGCTCTATTTTAACCCCTTCCTCTGCTGATACCGTAATAAGAGAAATTGACTTTTCATTATTCGCTTCGCTCAACGAATATTTAAGAGGAGAACCTGCGTACCTGATCTCCTCCCTTCCAACTTTTTGCGGAGAATGAATATGGCCCAATGCTACATAGTCAAAATCATCAAAGCAGTCATATCCAATTTTTTCAACCATACCCACACTCTGGGTTCCAACGCTCTCAGACCCTGCAAGTGCGGGATCCTCTCCCTTCCCTGCAACAAATTGGTGTGCCACCAGAATATTCTTGTTTCTTTTATCTATAAGCGTGTTTCTTATAATGGTTCTCACAGCGTCATCGTAACTGTTTATATCCTCGTGGGGGAAATAATGTCTTACCTGGGAGGCTTTTACAAACGGCAGCATATATACCGCAATCTCTGTATCTCCGTCTGTAAAACTCTGCCTGTGAAGTGTGCCGTCAAAAACAGCCGATATGAATATCTGACTGGATGCAAACAGCGTGCTTCCGAAATTCAAGCGCTCGTCCGAATCATGATTTCCACTCACCATAAACACCTTTATTCCCTTTGCCGCCAATGCAATTAAGAAATAATCCAAAAGTTTCGTGGCCGCCTCGCTCGGAATAGATTTATCATATACATCCCCGGCAATCAGTACGCCGTCTATGGATTTTTCCTCCGTGATATGAAGAATCTGGTCAAGGATATACTTCTGATCCTCGATCAAATCAAAATCGCCCAGTGTTTTTCCTAAATGTAAATCTCCTAAATGTAAAAATTTCATACTCTCACTTTCTGCTTTGCAGGCCTTTCTCTTTTTCTCTCCAACTACTCCTGACTCCATAATCCTGAATGTTACACAACTGCAGGCGATGTCCGCTTTGCTGATATTCAAACGCAAAAAAGGGGCATTCTCCTGACTGATTTGATTATACCAATTCCTGCTTCTGTTTACCACAAAAATACAGGGCATATTTTGGTTAACATATTATTTAAAATGTGCTAAAATATAGTGCAGAAAACGATCGAATTTTTGAAAGGAAATTCCATGAACATAAATATCAGACAGGCCAGCGAAAATGACAGGAGTGAGATCGCTTTGTGCATCGCAGAGGGATTCAAAAAAGACTTTGATGTATTATGCAAAAATACACATACCGTAGCAGCCGCAATCAGTACAGGCATACAGATTTCAAAGTTTTATGTGGCAGAATCTGAAAATGAAGTAGTTGGTGTCGTCGCTGTATCTGACTGCAATGGCAGAGCCGCAGTAACAGATATAGCTTCTTATAAAAAAAATTTTGGTTTTATCAAAGGGAACATTGCAAATTTGGTGTTAAAAGAAGAATTTGAATCACCATTAGACTATCCGCCAACCACAGGCTATATTGAATTTGTCGCTGTACGAAATGCACACCAAAGAAAAGGAATCGCTACCTCTATACTGAGAGAAAGTATGATGCAGCGTTCCTACGAAGATTATGTACTTGATGTTACAGATGTCAACACTGCTGCTATCCGTTGTTATTCTGCCTTAGGATTCAAGGAATTTAAAAGAGTAAAAGAAAAGCACGGTAAACAGAAAGGATTTTCGGCAAAAATATACATGAGATATCAAAAGTGATGATATCATCTAAACCGGTTAAACCAATTTCACGGGTTTGTCAAGTTAAATGTGTAAGTTTTTTTATTTTTTATCAGCGGTTGTATAC